>MDTG01031066.1_pt1 | contig 36883 bp, 33 predicted proteins | sample 811421 | NCBI WGS metagenome assembly MDTG01 (sample SAMN05326645, study PRJNA326480) | marine metagenome | isolation source: seawater | place: Pacific Ocean: South East | collected 2011
AATAACATCTTCTTCAATAATAGTCAAGACACTTTCTCTAAATTTTTCACTCTCAAGTTTAGTGACCCATTGCTTACGCTGGAACTTTTCTTTAGAACCGTCATTATGGGTCAGCGTAAACCAAGCACCAGACTGCTCAAGTCTTTCAGAGATTTGAATCGCATCGAACCAACTTTCTTCATCTTGAACACCGACAGAATCATCACCCCATAAAATCTTGAAGTTACAAGTACGGCCGTGAGTCCCGAAACGAGACTTTTCTAACTTTACCTTCACTTCAGATCCGATGCGAAAACCATTATCATCTACGATGAAGCTAGCTTTAGCTTTTCTTGCGGTAAGCCACACACGAAGAGAATAAGCATAGATCATAGCTTTTCCGCCTGGAGTCGTATATGGCTCAGTCATAGCTTGGGCCGGTGTTCTGGCACCTAGGTTAGTCTTCAACTGATTGAGGACTAGAAAAGTGGCGTTTGCATCAGCGATAGGAATGGTTAACTTAGACATCCCCTTAGCTAGAATTCTCGGCTTTACTGCCATTGAAGACTGAGGGTTGAAATCACCTTCAACATCAGAAATCGACGGGGTGAGAGCCAGAGAGTCCCAAATGAAAAGCCATTTGTTACCAGTAGCTAGCAATTCTTCGATGGTTTCCAGGACAAACTCAACAGACGCTGCCTGAACATACATCAACCTGTCCAAATCACAGCCAGCGCGTTCCATAAAGGATGGATCAATAGCAGACTCCGAATCAAAGTATACTACATCAATGCCCATCTTTTGGGCGTTCCCAGCGATCTGAGCAGCTAAGAATGATTTACCAGTACCTGGGAGTCCTGCGATTTCTGAAATCTTGCCCACAGGAATCCCTGCAGGTCTGCCCTTACAAATGATGGCATCGAGCCATCGGGAGCCAGTAGGAATCCACTCGTTCACCTCTGTTGGGTTGTTGTTCTGAAGAGAATGTGCAACCTCTCTGCCGGCTTTTTTATTGATTATACCACGAATGGCATTAATATCTAGGGCCCCTTTTTTAAGCTTAGTTACTTTGGATTTTGCCATATTACACCTACTGATTCAGTAGGTCGCTAAAGGCGGCCTCGACACTATCTACTGATGAATCTGTACTTGTCATTCCGAATTTTTCTACTTCTGAGTTTCCTGTGTCGGCTGATAGATGTTGGTCCATAATGGATTGAACTTCTTCAGTTGATTTTCTTTCGAAGATTTCATCAAAATTAGGAATTGTCTCCAGCAGCTCTGCACACCTCTCGTCTCCACCAACTGCATCATCACACAAAACAGTTTTTCTAGGGCGAGGGCGAATATCTGTTCTCGGAAAGCTGGCACCAGGCAATTTACCATACATTAGCTTTAGGTCGTTTCCTGTTTCAGGATCTGTGATGTCTCCATAGTCCGGGTCGAGTACGATTGTAAGGAGCTTTTCGTATGCCATCTTTCCGTACCCCCAAACTCGGATGCCCTCAGACTCTTCACCTCGGACAAGGACGGGCGAAAAGAATCTTTGTTTTGCAAACATCTCCTTTGCTTGTTTTTTACTCTCTTCTGTTCCTTCGTTCCAGAGCTTGTTTGCAAAATTGCATGCTGGACAATCATCTCCAAAGTTTCGCTTTGGACAAAGAAAGGATTGGCCTCCGATTCCATAGTGAAAATACCTCTCTTTGAAAGGGTCTCCGTCTGGAGTTGATACAATTCGAATGTTGCTTTCTCCATCCTCCGGGCGCCAGAAATTTTTCTTGCCGGCATCTCCTTTTCCATTAAGCTTATCAAGCTTTGCTTTCATTGCTTCTAAATTAAGTGCCATATTTAATACCTCCTATTGGTTTGTTGTTTTTTTGCACACTTTCGGCTATAGCAGGTCGGCTAATGTCCCGACCAACTTTTTATATAATACCTTATTTTTTCTAAAATGTCAAGTTTTAGTTTACGATTTTTAATTTTTCTGTGTTGTGCTCATTCGACCAGATAGTTGTCACTCCAAACTTATCGGATGGAATCTGCTTCACTGTTTTAACTGTACAGGTAGGAGGTCGCTTGAGATGTTTTAAAGTTTTTTCCATATACTTTGCCACAGAAGATCTCATTCGAACAACATCTTCATCACTCAACCCTTCTAATGTTTTAAAAGATACTAAAACTGTTTGGTTGATTCCTGGTGATTCTCTAACGTTTCTAAGGATTTGTCCTCCCAAGTTTGGGTCGAGCCTTTTCAGGTCGTTTACAACTGCAACATGTTCACTAGCGGAAATAGCCTTAAAGTCTTTTCCTTCCCAATCGGTACCTGGGTCGTCACGATATAACTGTGTTAGTTCTTTTGAAGTCCAGGTTTTCCTACCTTGGGCGCTGATAACTCCTGGCTCAAGACACTCCTTTACTCTGTTCGATATAAACATCCAAGTTCTAGGAGAATTTTTATAGATATTTTCTTTTAGGTACTTTCCCGCTAATTCGCAAAAGAGTCTCAGATCTGACTTGGGATCTACGGTGATTCCGGAGTTTCTATCCTTTACTATTTTTGCAAGACGATTACTTTTAATTCTCCTTCTGATGCCTCCCATAATATCATCGTCTGTGTTCGATTCTCCCCCTAGATGATCGTTACCAGCATCCTGCCAGTCTTCCCATTGCTCATCGGAGTATTGTAAAAACTCATCCATAAAATTACAAGCAAAAAGCTTAATGTTTAAATATTCAGGGTGATCTTTGCCTTTCTTTTCCATCTCGTCTTTTGCTAACTGAGCTCCAATTCCTCTAGAAATGCCTTCCATGTCTACGTCACCACGCATTGAAACTGGAGCTTTGTTTTCGTCTCCGTTCATAAATCGGGCTTTCCATACCATAATATTCTTTTGCTGATTATTGTTTGCTCTGGCGCGTTGATGGAAGTCTTTCACGTCTGAAGGGTCAATGTACTTGCAATAGCTTAGTACCAAGTCTTCTCCGTAGTCTTGTTTTAGTTTTTCAAACTGCTCTAAATTCATAATACTTTTACTCCATATTTTTTAATCTCTGTCATACAAATGCTGGCTGCTAACCTTGGATCCGCCTTGTTTAGTGCGTTGGGATACAGTTTTTCGAGCTTTGGTAATAACAACTCATGAACTTTGTCCCCAGTGATATAGTAAGATTCTTCAAGGTGGCCTGTTTTTTTACAGAATCTATCGTAATAATGCCTGCCAGGGCCCTTGATTTTTTTCTCTAAGTACACCTTTTGTTGTTCCCAGGTTGGCTGAACTGAAATACCTGTATATGCACCTGAGACGTTTTTTCCGTCTGTTGACTTTCTTTCTGCGGGGAAAGTTTTTCCACCTTCAGAATAAAAACAGTCTGGTCCCGATTTTTCAACATTGGGAGTGCAACCTGTTTGGCAGGATGCAATCACTTCTCTCATTTTTCTAGGATCTGTTGGATAACCTGCGGCGCTAAGATGCGAGATCAGCGACTCCCAAATATCTAGAATCTTTTTGTCTTCGGGTCTCATATTGTTTACCTTACTTAGTGTTTTTATGTTATAATAATATCAGGATCTACTAACTCTGTCAATACTTTTTTGATAAAATTCTTTATCCACTTCACACCCAACAAAACTCCGGTCTGTGCGCTTTGCAGCAACAGCAGTCGTGGCTGACCCCAGGAAAGGGTCCAAAACAAGATCACCCTTATTTGAATGCTTTCTGATTAATTCCTCAAATAGTGGCAAACTTTTTTGTGTTGGGTGAAAGCGATCTTTGCCGCCTTGCAGTGGATAATGGTATACAGCATTATCATACTTCGAATTAAATGTTGGCGAGCCCTTTTTCACACCCATCAGTGCAATTTCTCTGCAATTTGTCAGATAATTCCTAGAGCTGTTCAGCGGTTGTGGGTTTGTTTTAATCCACTCGATGAACCTAAGTTGCTTGAATTTATTACTTTCTAGAATATCTTTTAAGTTAGTAATCTTCCAAATGTCAAAGAAAATAATCGCTGACCCTCCTGGTCGCAGAACGCGATAAAATTCAGATGCAAACTTATTTAGTGTCCCCAGGTCAAACTGAGAGTCCCAATCTCCGTAGTCTGTTGTTACTGCGTACTTCGTGCCATAAATGGATCCATATTTCAAATAATCTTCGCGCATTCGCGCGCATGCTTTATTTTTATCAACAACGTTACTATTTTCGAAAAATTTAAGCCAATAATCTTGACCTGTCTCTACAAATATATGCCTCTCCCAATCTTGTTGGGATTTAGCAGGCCTTGCCCCGGGTGCATCTTGACGCTTAACGTGCTCAGCCCACTTTTGCATCCCGGTTTGACGAGATGTGATATATGGCGGATCTGTTAAAACGAGATCTACAGTGTTAGACTGTACGGTCTTAAGAAACTCAAGACCTTCTTGGTTAAGAATTTTAATTGACATTATTCCTCTTTTAGTTTTTGTATTTTTGGAGAGTAAGATTCCACATAAATGTAGTCTTCTTCGTATTGTGTAGGGTATATACCAAAGCTAACTTTTTTTTCTTCCGTGATTTTTTCTTTAACATTGTTTGTGATGGTTCTAAACAAATTTTCTTCTGTTCTTAATTTATCTTCATTTATACCATAATAATACACCATTTCAACAGTGGGGTCAAGAGGAAAAAACATTTTTTCTTCTCCATCGCGATTGCTAAGGCCCATAGTAGTGATTCTGCAGGACTCTTTTGGTCTCTTAAATGTCGACGTTATCGGCCTGGTGTTTTTGAAGACATCTAACATATAATAACTACTTGTAAATACATGGTTTATTTGACTATAGTAGTCGAAAACGTTTGTTGAACCGGCGAACTCTTCAAGCTTGGTATTCGCGACCAAACAAATCTTCTCGAATAAACCACTACGTGCAAAGTTTTGTAATATACCCATTGTGGCGCGTTGATGGAGAACCTTCTCTTCCGATAGTACTTCCACCTCTGGTATAAAATATACCAGCTCTATTTTTGTCTTTTTTTGGTAAAGTTTCTCAAGCGCACGGAGTGTTATTCCTGTTGAATCTGAGCCTCCACACAAAAATACAGCACACTTATCATTAATCTTACTTATCCATCTGTGAAGCTTAGATAAGTCTAACTCCTCATATTCCTCTGGGCCTTGCATTTCAGGTAAACTGAATTTGAACTTCGAAGTTTTTTTGATCTCGTTAGAAATATAATAACCCTCATACACTGGGTAGTTGCATAGTTGTTCCACTATATTGCACCCAGCTGTTCCAATTCCTAAAATTTTTTTCAAATTTTTATCTCCCTAAGATCTCCAAAGTTGCGTCCAATTTTACAGGTACTTTTAAAGTTGCCCCAACGAGTATGTTCAAACTTTTTCTTAATATCTTTTAACATTATAGCATCTTCCTGTGATATGTCAAGCACAATTGAATCATGAAGCGTGAAAGCAATTTTAGTTTTTTTGCCCTGCAACATTTGTTGTATTTCATATGCGTTTTCAAGTACTTGGTCTGATGTTGTTGACTGAAGTAGGTAATTTTGCGCTTTTCTCTCTTCTACCTGTAAATGTCTACCGAAGGGTGTTATTAGCATTTCTTCTTCTGCTGTGAAAAAATCCCGAAAAGTTTCTCTCGAAAAATATTGGTCGAAAACGCTGTCTTCTGAGTTAGGGTTGTAAAGCCAAGCAAAAAGTCTCTCTTTAAACTCTGATCGTCTTCCCCAGCCACCAAAGATTTGTTGCTGTAAATGCTCATGAATGTCCCCCTCCGGCTGGTCTTTTCCCGAGAGCGCCATTAACATCCTTACTTCTGCTGCATTAAGATCTAATTCTACAAATGCATCGTTCTGAGGGGTTAATAAGTTTCTTTGCTCTTTTTTTAAATTTAAGATAGGCAAAGAGCCCCTCCGAGTTGTTAATCGACCAGTGGCCGATCCAAAAATATTGTAATAAATTTTCTTTTTTTGGTTGTTGTATAGTATATTTTGTCTAGATATGACAGAAACTAACTCATGAGCTTTGTGCAAAATATTGTAATCGCCCTGCCTAGAAAGAGAATCAAATGCAGATTCTAAAGCTTGTTGTCTAAGTGTAAAATACTTGTTAAGTTTGTGCTCTGGAACCACAGAGAAAATGCATGCGTCATCAAGTTCAATTTTAGCTGTGGCTGCAGCCTTTTTGTGAAAACCTATTTGCTTCTGTAGTTCCAGAAAAGCTAAAGGGTCACTGGAAAAATCAGATAACTCATGTTTATTTGACAACAAAACATAGATATATGTCCTTGTTGTGTCAGAAAAAAACTTGTCAGAATATTTCCAATTTACATTATAGTCATTGTATATTGATGGATCTGGGTTCAGAACTATTTTTCCCCTATAAAACACCCCTGTGCAATTTTTTTGGAAATCAAGAGTTTGTAGTACCCTCATTTACTATCCTTTTCAGTTGTTGTGCGCAAACAGAATTAATATATCCCAACGCTCCTGATATAGATTGTAACCCATATACCCTGTTTATGTCAAGAGCTCTTTGCAAAGTTTCATCATATAAATCGCTATCTTGTTGATATTCTGTAATAATATCCATTTCTCTAAACCGGTTTAATATATAGATACTGATCCACGAATCCAGGCCGACCCCATAAAACGGATTTCTTCCGGATGACGATGTAGGGCCCGAAAGTAGGCCCCTATCTTTTAGCAACTGTATGTAACTTAGCTCATAAAAAGACTTTAAGGCCCAGAAGTCATCATATCCTATCTTCATGACATATGTGTCTGAATAGAAATCTTCAAATTTGTCAACTGATCTTCCGTTTAATATATTTTCTTGGGCCACTGGCGATTTCAAATTCAAGACCATTCGCCAGGGACAGTTTATATCGACGTAAAAGCCGTGTTCATTTGCGAAATTTACATAACACTCAAAGTTAGGATCTTCAACATACGGCAATTTGATGTTGTCTAGTTCCGGGTTTGATAAAGGTGCCATGTCAACATATAGACCAGTCTGGTACACTGATCCAAAAGTTGACAAAGCAAACCCAGATTTGGATAACTTAAAATTGGAAAACCTGTTATTAAAAAGCACATTGTTTACTTTCTCCACAAATTCTGGAAAACTTAAGGGCACACGAAGGCCTTCTGATCCTAATATATTCAACATCTCTGTTGCCGCTATGCCTTTGTAATTATTATATTCTTCTTCAAAGTTAATATAACTCTTACTTGGCCTTAGGTCCGATAACATTTCTGGAATTCGAATAGAGGGAGACAAAGAGTCTATCTCTAAAAAATAATCTCGAAATTTTGTATACAAAGACACAACGTAGTTAAGGCCCTGGGTTATGCCTGCATAATTACCAAACAGCTTCGGGGAAGATATTGGAACAATGACTTCATAATCTTTATTTACAAAACCATATAGTTTATCTTCGTATAGTGTATCCAGCAAGTTTAAATTTAAAGATCTAAGATAGTTTATATATTTTTTTCTTTCGTTATATTCTATCCTGTTGTTATTTGTGGTGCCTCCTAAATATTGTTCCTCTTCAGCCATTACGGTGGTTCTCCTAGTTTTTTATTTCTCGATGTAGTTGTTATCGGCACGGCGGGCCCGGTCGCTTCCGGAAAAGCGTTAAAATACAAATTCAGCGTAGTTGAAAGTTCTCCTGATGAGAATGTTGTAGTAACATCCCCTACTGCGTAATAGCCCCCAAACCCTAATCTTCGGGCTGCAGAGTCTTTCATCCTGGGATCCCCGAAACCTAAAGTATCAGGGTTTATATAAACTGCATTTAATGGCATAAACAAATTATTTCCAACCATTTCTACCGTTGCATTATGGGGCATCCTTAATTCATCAAAAAGGTGACCATTTCTAACAACCAAATAAGCTTCACGAGAAGGTTGTGAAACTTTTGAAAAGTTGATTGATTTTACGATCCCCCTATCCTGATTTGCCCTTATATGATATATTCCCTTTTTGAGATCTTGAACCCTATCTCCATTGCCTGGAGACCTTGTGTGCTGTGAAGGTTCCTGGCAGATTATAATATAATCTGCCATCTTGTTAACTGCAGATTTTGAAATATACTGTAATGCTTTTGGGACTTTTTTTATGTCTATCGCGCCGCGGCGAATTAACGCCAGGGCGCCCTCAAGCTCTTTGGCGGTATAGGTTGCAGTAGTAAATTTTATAGAGTTTATATAATCAGCTCCGGCGAATTCGCCAAAAGAATTTTTCAACAAAGAGGGTAGAAACTCAGTGAACATCTGATTCATGTCATAATATGTTAAATTTAAATGCACTATTGAATTAAATATTTCAGTGTAAAAAGTGTCCAAGGTCACAGGAATATCTGCAATATTGATAAACCTCTCCTTCAAAGACGTTTTATTTTCTTTTTTTCTAGAATAAACCGCGTTGCAAAATAGTATGTTTGTTTTTTTTAAATTATTTAAGAGAAAAGTTATTTTTTTTGTTGTTTGGGAAACCATATCTTTATTTTGAGGGTTCTGCTTTTTTATATAAGCCCCTACTGATGTGACGTCTCTACCGATCTTATCTATATAAGCATCTACTAGGTCCCCAAAAGTAAAATAAGGTATATAATTTTCTGATAGAAACTCATATGGATTAAAGTCGTTTTCGTCTAAATCCCTGAGAATTTTCTTTATTCCAGCTGAAGCTGCGGAAGACCCTCGTGGAGCCTGAACAGTGGGCACTGACTTTTTAGCTGCAGGAGCGCGTGGAGAAATTTTTTCTTCTAATGGGCTAGAGTTGTAATAATCTCTATGGTTAACCTTTTTTACATGCACTTTTCCCGCATTGTACATAGAATCAAATATTTCTCTAAACGCGGCCATAACCTGAGTCACAGACGGTACTTCCAGTTCTTCTTGTGTTGTTGTCTTTGCCTTTTTAGCAGCCTCAGCTCTATTTTTCGCTGTTTCTGATGCTATAAAACTTCGAAGACTAGCTTGTTTTTTTCTTATCGCAGCACCTGTTGATGCTTTTAAGAACCTAGCTTTGGCAGGCATAGGGAGAAGTAATTCATACAAAGAATTTCCGGATTGAGACGCTAAATATCCGTTATATTTTATGCTTATGTCTGCAGACCCATCTTGGTTCATTTTCAGATCATGGGCTTGATAAAATAGGTTTATCACTCTTCCCATATCTCTAATAATTTCCAATTCTTTAGTTTCAAATATGTCTGTCTTGTGCATTGCGTAAGACAGAGTGGCCACAATTTTTGGATTTTTCGCAGCGGATAGTCGATTTGGAGATTGTGTCTTCGCGGAGCCTGGATTTGCGATAGACCCATCTCCTTTTCGAGTTCTAATTGTAAACAAATCCGCTAAAGGTGCATACTGTTCTGGTCCGCCTGGAGTGTTTGGTGTGTCAAATAAAAAAGAGATATTGTCAACCTTAATATTTAGTGATGCATTAAGAAACTTTCTACTTGCTTGAAAAGGATTCTTGCCAGTGTAAGTAACCGAAAAATTTTCTATACCTACTCCGTTTCCACTAAATGGCTTCGACAAATCTAATCTCCCATCATCAAAAAAATTAAACTTGCTGCTTATAGGAAAATAGAAAGGTACAGGGTTGTTATTATCATCCATCCTATACAAACGGAGCTCTGGTACAAGGGCAGAAAGCTTGTGGTTTTGCATCGTAAAGAAGTTATCATCCACTTCTTTTGCATTACCTCCGGACGTTAATCTCGTTGTGGCAAACTCAGGCATATAGTCACCTACTAGCCTCATTAAATTGGCATAGTTTTTGCTTTTTAATTTAGACATTTTGATTATGTTATCAAAATATCCTATTGGCTTTTTTTGCTCTTTCCTAACGGCCTTTTCCTGATAGGCCATTGAATATACCATATAAGACTGTGGACTGTAAACATAAGAATTCTTTTTTTTATTAGCCATCTTTAAATCTCATTTCTACTATAATATTGAACCAGAGCTTCTTCAAGTGGTTTTGGGATTAATAAGATGTCACCAATTTTACAAAAGGCATCCATAGGCTTCGCATTCATCCAAGCTATGACCCACCAATATCGGGGATCTCCATAGTGCTTGTGTGATATCTTGGACAATGTATCCCCATAAGCAAAAGTATGGCGGCTGAACGACATATCATCTGTAAAGACTCTATCTAAAGGGTCTCCAAAAATAACAAGATCTAAATGATCTATCTTAGAGAAGCCTGTTTTTTTTAAAAAGTTTTTATAAGTACTTTCGTCATTTTCTATAATATTTGCATTTTGAGACCAATTTGGCATTTTTACTTCTTCCTTTTTATTTTATGTTTATTCCAAACCTGATGAGCCAGGGACGTCCTCAAATCCATATGGAAAATTTTTGGTTAGAAAATTCCCTCTCTCATCACTACCAAGAGGTGCTTCGTGGAGCGGTTCAAAAACCAAATTCATAGTGTAAGATATCGGAACTAGGTCGCCGTTTGGGCCGATAAAGTGGCCGGCTTCGAACTTTGGATCAAAGGTAACCCCTTGAATACACCCAAGGAGCCCCAAATCACTAACATCTGATCTAATATAATTTACATACCTAATTCTTATTAGTGGCGCAGCTTTAATTGTTCTAGAAAGAGTGTCTGTGCCCACCGCATCACTGTAAACAGGATAAAGCATCCTTATTAATTCTGTATAGTTAGCAAAGTTTTTTTGTGAGGTTTCCAAATCTTTTCCTAAAATGTCAAACGATGCAGTAATTCTACGGCCGGTGGACTGATATGATTTTATAGGATCAACTCTACCGAATATATTTCCACCACCCCAAGAAACAGTATAATCGTCTGAAAACTTTGTTATGAAAGCTGGAAACTGAACCATCCTTCCCGAACCTACACTATAAAAAACAATTACTTGCCCTTGTGCTTGTGCTATTTCATCAAAAAACGGCATTATGTGTCATTGCCTCCTGTGTTTATAATTATGTGTTTGTTCATCTTTTTGTTCATTGTTAGTTAAAATATCGCTTTGAACTCTTCTATAGTTAATATGCCGTCTCTGAGCGCTTGCTTTAATTTCAGAAACTTTTCGCCACCTTCGAGTGTAACTGTTGTATTGTAAATCTTGGTTTCTCCGGGTTCACCGAGCTCCCCTTTTTTATCTCTAAACTTAATGTTTGTTTCTTTCCCCGATTTAATCCGGGCCAACAGCGCATCGCGTTGGCTTTCGGGCATCGCAGTTCCGGTTCGAGCCTTTTGAATTGGCAAGATCACATCTGGTTTCGGGGTCACGTCGAAGAAGGGGCCCGTCGCGGGATTTGCACTTTTGCTAAAACTCGGAAGGGGGGTGGCGCGGGTGGTGGGTGTGATGCCCTTATCGCGTAGTATTTGCTGACGAATGAGAATGTCCTGGTCGTCCGGCCGAGCAGCAGCGTCCGTATCAGGTGCTTTCGCGTCTGGTTTACGGCCGGCGACAATATTCAAAAGCCGGTCTCGTTTTTTCTTTATATCAGCGTCAAGCGCCGCGTGCTTGGTTGGGTCTGATTCATCATCTCTTTTCTTTTGTGCTTCTTCTAGTTCTTTGGTAGATTTTTGTAGATCTTCCAAGAATTTTTGAGCGCCTGCTACGTCATCCACCATTTTTTCCCTAAATAACCTGGTCATCTGCCTTATTTCCCTTTCTCCTACTCCCGGGATTTTGGTCATGGCCTCCATTTGAGTTATTGAGACTCTGTCGAGGCCTTTTTGGCCTTCGTCGGTTTTTGTGGAGGAAACTTTAATGAGATTTTCAAGATTCTTGCGTACAGTATCAACTGCCTGCATCTGTTCACTAGGGGCCCCTTCGATCGCGGCAGATTCGAGAATTTTAATATTATCTTCAAATTGCTTTTGTTTGATTATTCCTGACGCTCGGGCTTGCTCCAGTTCTCTTACGGTGTTAGCATAGCCGGGTACCTGCCTCAAGGTAAGCTGACGCGCAGGTGTATAGTCATCGCTTAAAGTGGTTGGTTGATCCGCAACTTTCCTGAGGCCCATCAACCTTGTTTGTTCTGTCTCTGGGTCTTGGCTCTGTAATTTTCTTCTTCTAAACTCTAACCTTTCTCTTTCTGTGCTTGAAAGTTGAGCTGCTTTAACGTCCTCTACCAGTTTTTCAAATTCTTTATCTACATCTCTTACTGTTGAAGAAAATTTATTAATTGTGCTTTGCGTTACGCTTACGTCTACCTCTCTGCCAACTTTAGATTTCAAGGATGCGTCCTTGTCCTCTGGAGTTGGTGTTTTATCTGCATCCTCCAGCTTGCCCGTTGTGATAAACCTTTTAGCATCGTCTCTGGACATTCCAAGTATATCCTTTACTGTGTCCAGGGCAAATTTAGCTTCAGGGCCGCCTTTCGCCAATGATGCCTTTAACCTAGGATCATTCATTATTGCTTCTCTAACTGATTCTGCACGAGTGGCTTCATCCATCATAAGAAGCTCAGTAGCTGAAAAGGCATTTCTTCCGAGGAGTGCATTAATGTTTGCTGCAGCTCCTGAGGCTCCAGAAATAGTGTCCATGCCTGTTCCAAATTGTCCGCTGATTGTACTGACATCAACGCCTGTTTGTAAGGACAACTTTTGCATCCGGGCGAATTGATCTGTAACAGCCCCGATATCATAAGAAAGGTTTTTTGCAACCAATTGAAAATTTCTGGATACCTGCTCTGGCATCATATCTAAATCTTCTGCTAAGCTTCTTATTTGAAAATTAAAGCTTTGCACTTCTTTTGCATTTAAACCAAAAGAATAAACCATCATGTCAACATTTTCTTTAAAAGTAGATGCACTCATACCTGCTCTCTCAAAAGCAGCTTGTTGAAGTGCCAATGCACCGGTCAAAGATTTGGATCCCTGGACCACAATATCACCCATCTTACCAAAGCCTTGCAAGTTTGTCGCGAGAAAATCAAAAGCGCCTGCGGCGCGTTCGGCAGACCCAAATAAGAGCATCATTTCCTTCGAGGCCTGTTGCAGTCCACGCTGGAACCCTGCTTCGCGACCAAAGAAGGCTCCGGACCGAGACATATTTTCAAGAGATTTTTCGATTTGGTTTAAGAGAGTTTGATCAAAATCCTCAATTGAGGATTTTATATTCATTATGACGTCAGCGTCTCTGTCCATACCCACACCAGAGCGCCGCTCGGCGACTCGATTCTCTAGTGTATTGATCTTACTATATAAGCTATTATACAGTTTTTTTTGATCTTCCGGAAGATTATCCCAGACAATATCTGTGGGGAAGCCAGATGGCTTTCTTATTGACATTTCCTATAATTTCTCCTATTTTAGTAAATAGTTGCATTAAAACAAATATCTTGCAAGAACTAATCCTCTTCTGGGGAAAGGTATTTTGCTAGTCTTTTAATAAACCAACCTCTGAGTCCGATTGGTAGATTATAGGCTTCTGTAAATGTAAAATTACATTCTTTCATTAAATAAAATATTTCTTCGTATGTTATTTTTTCAAGATACTCAAAACTCAACGCGAAAAAAGGCCCACGAAAGAGGCACCTCCTTTTCGCTCACACCCTTACAGTTAGAACAAACAACTTCTTGCATTGTATTGACTCTAGGGTAACAAGTCTTATCAAATCCCAGCAAATATTTCGCATCTGCCGCCGGGAGAACTTCAACTAATTTTGATATTGTCTGTGGGTCAAAAATATCATTCGCAGAATATATAATTCTGTTAACTGTTGCCAAGGTTTTATTAAATTTTAAATTTATTTTAGCTTTTTGTTTTTCTTCAAGTTCAAGTGCTTTAGTGTCTTCCTTGTTTGGGACTCTAGCCCTTACCTTGATCTTTGAAACAGGAAGCTCAACCATAAAAGTGTTACTTTCAGGATCATACTCTAAAGTGTTTTCTGGTTCCGTGATGGAAACCTTGCTTAAATCAAACTGAAAAGTTCCAACCTGTTTACATAAATCACACACTGAATTAGACGGATAGTGTAAGCCATACCCGGTTCTTCTAGCACTTAAAAGAACAGCTGTTTTATCCTCTTCAAGTAGCTGCGACGCGTCGAGGGTCTTATCCACCAGAAGACTATTAATAAGTTTATCAAACATGCTGAATTCTTCTGCGGTTCCGACCGGCTGGGCAAGGATATCCTCTTCTTTTGCCGTCATATGCTTTATTTCCACCTGTTCAACTCCATAAAATGGGCTTGAAGATGGATAATATTTACCTTGAGATGGTAGTGACACTGTTTCTGTGGGAACAGAAAAAGAAAGCCCAAACAACTTGCTCATATCATCAGACGGCGGGGTTGGTTTAGGCTTATTGATTTTTTCTTCTGTGTTTTCTTCTATTTGAAGTTTCTTTGAATTTCTAGACAATTTTTCTCGCTTTCAAGTTTATTTATTCTAAACTATTTTTTCATTTAATTAAAGTAGATAATTTAAATTCAGGACGCTTATGACGGCTCGCTGCCTTCTCCAATTTTCCACCCTTCACTTTCGTTAAATTTGGAGCCCTGAGCTGACTTGTCAAGCTCTGCCCAATCATATTTAACAGTAACAGTTATATTTAATAACTCTTCAGAAGAATAATCTAACTGATCAAAATTAACAGAAGTAAATTGGCAATTGTTTAGTGTCCAGTGCTCTATAGTGTTACCATCTTCATCCAAAGTTTCGATTCGCATTGACTGTAGCTGCTTGACCATAGACTTCTTTGAAATTGTTTTTTTCCCGATGGGTGTAACGGCGCCAGATTTAACAACTTCAGGCGGAAGCTGATATCCGGAATCCGTCAACATTCTGTAGAAAGAATAAGTAGCATCTGGATTAATTGGATCAACCAAAGTCAAAGTTACATCTTGCCAAGTAACGCGTCCTGGAAAATTAAAATTGTGATTTAAAAAAGCATGTTGAGTGGTCCCAACCTGAAAACTAGGTTTGGTTACTGATTTTGCTATAAATTGTGGCATGCCGTTCCAAAACACCAAAAACCGAAATTTTCTCTTTGCTTGTGAACTTGCTTGACTCCAAAATGTTGCTGTCATAATATTTATCTCCTAATAATATATAGTTATGTTTGTAAAATTTACTCTAATGGATCTACAAAAGAAGACCCGGATCTTGTAATAATAAAATCAACTGCAATAAACTCTATTGCGCGCGCTGGTTTTATAAAAACCTTTGCATACAATATGTTTCTATCCACAAGATCGTCGGTTGTTGTTGAAGAATCTAAAACAACCTTAAAATCTGTTAAACCAAACTTAACTTTAACCTCATTCAAGAAAGGCGTAACCTTACTTAAAAAGTCACTCCAGGTTGATTGAACATTTGGCTGAAACAATACCTGCTTTGAGATTCTTGAGATTTCTTTCTTTATGAAAATCAACAATCTTCTGACATTGATTCTATCCAGTGCCGACCTAGTTGACTGTAGAGTTTTTTGACCAAAAATAACTATGCCATCAGCACCTACGAAGCTAGCTATCGGATTAATATTAGATTCATAAAGAGTGTCCCGATCTGAAGATAACAATCTCTCCGTAGCGTCGGTTATTTCCATACCTGCGGCGCCGCTCTTTAGGCCGGCGCGGTTGAATCCTGCCGGTGCGAACCAAACTTCACTTACTCTTTCTGTATTTGCCATAACCCCTAAAGCTGCGACGGATGGAGGCACAGGCACATCTCTTCCACTATCATCCTTCAAAACAACCCAAGGATAGTAAGTGGCAGCGTAAGAAGAATTTATTCTTCTGACAGTAAGGTCGTCTGCTGCCAGTCTCGGGTTTGTTCCAATTCTTAGGGCCTCGTCGCTATAATATCTTTGCGACGGTGGTATCCAAATATTTGGCAAATCGATAATGGCTAAAGAGTCAGCACGAGCCTCGCAAGAATCAATTAACTTAGATGTTAATGTTGGCTCTGTTATACCAGGCATCACTGCCAAGTTATGTTCTATAAGTTCTGGGTCTTTTGTTAAGTCAATTGCTCTCTCAACAGAAGCGTATGCATAGTTTGTTGAAACGTCGGGTGCAGCTTCCAACACTCTGTTGTTGAAAGGATCAGACTCAGTAATATCAACACCGTCATTACCACCAACTAGTGGGACATAATACCCCTTTACGCATCCAAATAGTATATTTAATTTACCTTCGCCTTGAGTGGCAGAGTAGCTTGTCCCCGCGAGTTTTGATCCTGGCTGATATTCAACACCGTCAGCGGCAAGATTTTGCCTTGATCTAGTTATATCCGTCACGGCCTTTCCGGCGATTTCGGTGAGTATGACGTCTTCCAATGAAAACTTGTAGCTGTATTTGGTTTTACCATTAGCATCTATGACGCCCGATTTCTGGGCTTCTAAGATAGCTCCAGAGTCCTGGTAAGACGCAACTCTAACAAAATCTATATGATCCTGGCTTATAACCTTAGTGTGTGATGATTTGCCATCAGCCGCGTAATCAAGCTTATATGGCGAATAGCCCAACTTAAACTGATCATTTATTGTTGATTTGTTAATCAAAGGAAGATCTGGCCACTTGATCCGGAATTCAGTACCATGCAAACTAAAGTTTGTTAAGTCCATAGTATCTGCAACCCAGCTATTTATTGCAACATCAACTGAAGCATCTGAAGACCCTCCTTGTAGTGTAGCATTGCTGGGTGCTATATTGGCTATATCTTCTGAAACTGCCTTTCCGTTCCCAGCTGTTCCGGCTGAGTCTGAAGAGATCTTCATCGTATTTCCAGTTCGGGCTGCAGCTGTTAATTTAATTGGATGAGCATTTATTCTAGTTCTTAAATGGTCTAGGATCTCACCTTGAGTCGCGGAATCGCCTTGTGTCACAAGAACAACAACGCCTCCTATTCTAGAATCACCTCCTGCAATTTCTACTTTAACTCCGCCGCCGCCGCCTATAATATTGTTCTCTGCTATGACTCCACCGGCGATAAGGGGATCATTGCCATCAGCGCCCCCACCACCCTTTCGGTCATGGTCGTCATCTACCAAAACAAATGTCACTGTTGTATTTTCGTGGTCAGTTAAAGTGATCTTTTCGCCTGCCCAGGCTCCTGCGGCGGATGGTACTGCATTGGCATCAGTAGCGGTTAGTGTAACCGAGGCTGCAACCGGTGGACTAGCTGCAATTGTTCCTGTGATGTCAGCTGGAACAACAGGTCCGAGGTATCCAACTGGCACTGTGGCCTTGCCGTCTTCTGGTCCATATCTGGTAACGTCCTCATTCATCTCTACTCTAATGTAAGCAGATCTGTTTCTGTTTCTTCCAAGGCGCTTGTTTCTATTTTGAATTATATCCCACTTGACATACTGATCACCTATCTTCTTCGCGATGAAGTTTGGAGATGACGCATCAAGATCGCAGGATTCAAACCTTTCAACCTCTTCTAATCCAGTTGAAGTTATTAAATGCACAATTACGGTGAAAGTAGCATACTGACCTTCTTCTCCTGTGCGTGGCACCTTAAGACTCTCTATAGAAATCATTAATTCTTTTGAGGCCTGCAGCCCTTCACTTAGGGCCTTTAATCTAAATAGCCTTTGGTGCTTTTCTAAATCGAACTGGTTATTCGGCTGCTTAGACTGCCCAACGAACCATCCTGTATGGGCTGCAGAAGCTTCGTGCTTGCTGGACTTAAAGTCTGACATGCCTCCTGCCCCAGAGTTAAGCTTTAATATTATAGCCGATTTCGCGTCTGCACCCAAAGTAGCCACCATCTTGTCATATGGGGATTGCCAAGATTCACCTAGCCAGTAAGCATCCTGGAGCGAGGCTGCAGAAGGTTGTGAAATCTGATCATTAGTTAGAGCTGGGTTTGTATTGAAAGCATCTCTGATGTTTTCGTGCAAATAACTAGAAGACTTCACTCTAGGTCCGTTACTATTGTTTAGTTGGATTTCAAGCTTAGAGTTGGCTGGATAGTTATAAACCTCTCCTGAGGCAGCGGCCTGCCCGACGGCGACGATTCGGGTACCATTAATCTTTGGCTCAAAAGTACTTACGGCTCCGTAATATATAGCTGACAATGAAGCTGTTACAGCAGTCGTGTCTGCTGCACCATCTTTGTTTTTTAAAACAAATAAACCATACGCGTTTTGAGCCATCCATCCTGGTTCAGAATTTCCTGTTCCATCGGCGCCTTGGCCTGTTATTCCTAAAAGTCTTATCATAGTCACTGGGGAGTCTGTTCCGCGGCCTGCGGTTAAATAGCACTTTGCTGCATAAGTTGCATAAGAATCAGAAAACAGATCTGTGCCGTCTCTCCACCCATCATCAGCAGTACCCGGCGAAGCCTCACCGAATATATTTGTAAACTGTTCAAGATTTGCGACCTGTGTTGGCCTAAAGGCTGGGCCCCTTAAAGTGCGCCCAATGATTACTGGACCTTGGCCTAGTCGCTCGGCCGGAATTTGAGAGTTATCTATTTCTTTGAGAAAGATACCCGGTGATACAAATCTAAATTTTCTAGATGACATATTAGTTTTCTCCTTTTAGGAACATTAAAAATGTTATTTTACTTATTAAATAGTTTTTCTATCTTGTAAAGGAAAGAAGAAAAAGAAAAGCCCGCCAAAAAGGCGGGCTGAGGTGGGTGCTAAATATGAATAACTTTAAAAGTTATTATTCAGACTTAGCAATATACTTGATGGTTACAACGTCAGAGCTCAATAGTGCATCTGCGAAAGTAACAGTTCTAGAACCTTCACTTCCTCCATAAGTATAGTCAACTTCACTTGGGTCACCTGGAGACTGAGAGCCTGCAGGGATTTGCAAAACACCATTTAAGTAAACGTCTACAGCTGCTTCATTTATTGGCTCTGCAGAAAGCGCACAAACAGTGTTTCCACTAGTGGCAGTTGATTGAACAAAGTTGTCTCTAACAACATTAATGCTTAGTGAACCTCCAGATGCCTGGGTTAAGCCAGCACCAGAAAGAAATGTTGAAATTGCAGTCATTGCAACCTGCTTCATCGTACCGTCATCGTTAACAACAAGACGATCCGCTGCTGCGAGCGTTACTGAACTTGCAGAGGTATCACCATCCATGATGTTAAGTTCAGCTGCAGAAGCAGAAACAAGTGTTCCACCAAGCTTAAGACCAACACTAGATGCATCGTGACTTGCGACATCGACGTTTTCACTTCCATCAATCTTGATAGCGATCTGAGAACCATGTGATGCTCCACTACCAATCTCAAGAATATCAGTACCATCATCAATACCGATACGGAAATCTTCTGCATTGCCGTCAAATACAAGCATTGTATCTTCTGCACCCGCGTCACCAATCGTCATCTTAGGGGTAGAACCCTTAAGAACAAGGCTGCCGTCAGTCAACACCAAAACATCACTTCCGCCAACTTCAAAATCAATTTGATCATCTGCGGAAGATCTAATTGATGTATCCTGATCACCATCTAGGTCAAGCCTGCCTTGGCCATCGAGATCGATATCATCAACGTGTAACTTCAACCAAGCGTTACTTACAAGTTGCTTTCTAGAAACACTGGCTATGCTTGACTTATTCATCGAAGAAACAGTACTATTGGACGAATTAAGTGCGACAGATGCACTTGAGTTACTCGAACCGACTGCGGACGAAAACGCGAAAGCTATTGTGCCGCCACTGCCATCAGTAAAGATTACTACATCTCCAGCATTAGCAGTAAAGCCTGCTTCTGGTGAAAAAGTCATACTTGATGTCGAGCTGCTCAGTGATGATTCCTGCAATCTCGAAGTCTGGAAAGCAGAAAAACTGCTTGCAGAGGAGTCGAGTGTTGCTGGTGCACCTAAGCTATCGGTGCTGTCAGCACTTGGTAAAACATTGCCGCCACCAGGAGCTAACTTGATATCTGCTGCAGCTGTGAGAACCATATCAGTGCTAACATCGATATGGTTACCAGTGCCATCGATTTCAAGCTTCGATGCCCGGAAGGTTGCTAGTGAGTGAGAGAGATTCCCAGTTGAGGCTCCGGTAAAAGAACCGGTACCTACAGCAAAAACGTCGTCGCTTTCATCAAAAAAGATAGCGGCGTTGTCAGCAGAGCCACGCTCAAAAACAAGACCGATGTCATTAGAGGGGGATCCGGATGTGCCGGTACCCAACTCAATCAAAGGGTCTGCGATTGTAGTAACGGTCGAGTTAACAGTTGTTGTAGTGCCACTAACTGTCAAGTCACCAGAGACTGTAAGATTGTCACCAACTGTAACCTCCGATGTTCCGTGTCCAATCACGATCGGTACACCAGAAGTTGCAACACCAATCTTGATACCGTTTGATGTATCAGAAGTATCAAGAGTCATTGCGCCGGAGCCGTCAATGTCAATTGCAACACCATTCATATCAATAGTGCCTGTAGTGTCAACTGCAATACCAGCGGAACCTGCATCGATATCAATACCACCTGCGGAAGCGCTAGCCTGAATTCTAACAGCGGCGGCATCAGCTTCACCACCCGTTAAGTTCAGTGAGCTTGAAGATGCAGCAATTGTAAGGTCAACGCCGGCGGCACCAACATGTGATAAATTCGCTGCGACGCTGGTCGAGGTGCTGTCGATTGAAAGACCAGCTGCGCCATCAATAGTAATAGCTCCGGAAGCGTCAAGGTCGAAAGTCGAAGAATCGAAATCAACTGCCACGTCACTGTCACCACCAATTGTGATACTTGCGCCGTCTAGGGTCAAGGCGCCACCAGCATCTATATCAAAAGCGCCAGCTGCCGCTATTGCTGCACCGTTACTTCCATCATGAGTAAGAGTGACGTCTGCGCCGGCACCCAATGAAAGTACTGCACCGTCGGATGCCATTAAAATGTCGTCACCGACAGAAATGTCGCCGCCAACTGTAAGTAGATCCGTGCTTGGGTTGTATAGTAAACCAGAGCCGTCAACGCGGACTTTACCATCACCAGTACCTGCTGACCCTGCTGTCAAGCTCACAATTGAACTCAAAGAGCTCACACTTAGTGAGGAAACAGTTGATGCAGCCGAAAGGTGAGAAACAGTAATTGATGTAGCTTCACTGGCTGCGGAGCTGCTTACAGTAAATGCAAGTCGATTACCACTACTATCTTTGAAACCCAAAATTGCACCGCCACTGAGGGATATACCTAGTTCCGGCGAGAACAAGATCGAAGTTGTTGAACTACTCAAGGTAGATCCTTGAACACGACCTACAGAAACGCCAGAACTGCTTTCTGAATATGGCGTGTCAGTGTTATCGTCAGCAAATAAAATCTGATAGTTTGCTGAGGCGGATGTTTCTAAAACATCCAAACTTGAAAAATAATCCTGCATTGTTGCTGCAGTGACTTTTCTATTTGTACCGCCGGCGCCGTTGTCAACGATAAACAGGTCAGCATCAGCTAATGCCTCACCAATTGCGCTTGCGCCGTCGATATCTAGCGCACTTAGCGCTACTTTGTTAGCAGTTACTAACTGCTTTAGTTGTGAATCATCTATATTACTTCTAGCCATTTTATTTTCTCCTTTTTTTTTAGCTTGAAAATTTAGGACAAAATTGTAAAAAAACAAAATTAATTTTAAATTTACAATGATAAAAAATGATTTTAAATAAAATGCGAGGTTATGGGAAAGTAAAAAAGGTTATCAAATAAATTAAACGAACTTATACATTAAGTAGAAAGATTACCTACTAAGAGAACAATATTTTTTTAAGATTGCGAACATTGTTGTCAAATCTACAAAAATCAGAATCTAAAAATTCGAGCGATAAAGACTGGCATTTTTGTTCAGGGTCGTCAAACAAGAAATGAAACTTTCCTGTTTCCAGCCTTTTACATTCTTTTAGTTTTATGCCTTTTAGCTGCAAGTATGCTGCTATGCCGATATCACTCGTATTATACATCCTCTCTACCTCTTTTATTAATAATTATATTAGCAATATTAAATAGTATTGAAAGGTCCTTCTTTACTCTTGTTTGCGGATTAGATAAGCTTTTTCTTCAGGCTGCTGAGGTAGTTTCAATTCATATACCCACTCTGGATTGATAGCAGGATCCTGCTGCAACTCACCTGCCGACTCGTAAAGCGTGGTTTCCATCTCTGCAAGTCGATCCATCATTGCTGTCTTTCTTCTCTCTGAATCCAATAAAAACCCTGCGACGTGCTGTTGCATTTCCTTAAAAGCTTCTCTAGTTCTAAAGACATGCTCAGCTTTTTCCCACGGAATCTCTACGATTTCTTCATAGGACACCTCAGAAGACTCAACAGACGGGACCTGCTCTGCTGATTCGGAGGCCGATGCTCCTGGGCTCTGGTTTTCTGTTGCCTGTGTTTCATTTTCATTATTTTCTGACATTATTATGTTCTCCTTTCTTTGAAAATAATAAGTATATTATACATTAATTTTTAGAATTTTAAAAGATTATATTTTTTTAATAACTCATCTGGTAATTCTTTTTTTGGGTCGATGATTACTCTTTCTTTTGGTTGCTTTATTTCTACAACACTTTCTCTTACTGTGAAAAATGGACGTTCGCGATTGGCGCCGGTGTCTATTAAGTAAGCTACAACTCTTAAGTTTATTGTGATTTGGAACTTTCTTTCATCAGATGAGAAATCTGTTAAATTATCTCCTGATTGGAAACCTGGCTGTATGAACCCCTCATACTTGTGGCCTGTTCCGCTTTGTAGCGGAATAAAATTTACAGAACCTTTTCTAGAGAGAAATGGCATCACAAGGTCATTTGCTTGCTGCTGATACTCGGTTCTCAAGATTATTTCATAAGATACATCAATGTTTACTGGCATTGGTACAGATATTGTTTCGTATACTATTTTCTTGTCCCCATATGAACTGCTAGTACCTTGTGCCTGCTTGTTTCTTTCTGCCTCCAAATAAGCATTTGTTTTTTCTTGATTTATAGAACTACCAATTATAATTGAGCCGCCTTTTTGGTCCATAACTTCTTGAACATACCCTTGATATAATCCACTGCTAGATGTCGGCTTTGTTAACGAAGAACGCTTTATTGATATTACTGGAAATTTTAATAACCCTTGAGAATCTCTCGAATCTATATCATTTTTTCCCAAAAATGACCTTTCCGGGGAGCCCCATAGGACTGGAACTTTTTCCATTCCTTTATTGGTTTTAACTTGCAGGTCTAGCCCTTTTACAAAGTTGTACACGGACCTATCTACATCTTCTATTGTGGATGGTTCAAAATAAATCTTTTTCTCTCCATCAATTTTTTCTTCAACCATCTTGTTGTACCTCAAAAACTCCTAATCTGGCACGGATGCATTTTGCTGCTATTTCAAAACTAGACTCTACTTGACCGAAGAGCCAGCGGGGCTCTTCTAGGGTTAGAATTTCAAACAAGTTCTCGCCGTACTGTATAAAGTCACCTTCTCTAACAAATAAGTCTTGATCTTCTATTAATCTACGCTTATGAAAGGCCACGCCTATTCTTTCAACCCTATCAATACCCAGTGGAGTAGTACTAGTGGCTTGAGATTCATATTTTACCATCGCATACACTCTTACGGGGTCTAAAAAAGTTTTATTTATAGCTTCGCCGTACAAATCATGAAACTTTGTGTGTTCTAAGCTAACAGGGTAGTATATTATTGTCTGGCCAACAACACGTTCAATAATTTCATCATTTACTTGCTTTACTAGATCCTTTTCCTTCTTTCCAACAAATAGTGGAGGTGGAGGCGCATCCGGCTGTGACCATTTATTATCATCTGACATCTATTTTACCCCACAAAAATATAATTCGGAACTTTATCTAGCACCTTTTCTGTATCGTCTAACAACTTAGCGTCTTGTTCGGCCATCTTAGCATACGTTAGCTCTGATAGCGTTTGCTTCAATTCGTCTCTGAGTTTGTTTTGCTCATCTTTTGCCTCTGACAGTAATGCTGATCCGTTTAAAGTAACTGATTCGCCCGGGATTGGCACTGAGTTGAATTTTGATCTGACTTGTCCCAAGATTTCCTTGCACAGTGAAAGTGCAAATCTTCTAATCCACTGTTTCCCTATAGCATTAATGCTGTTGTAAGGCAAGTTACCAACCGGAAGAGTATTCATGTTATTTACTCCATCAACTGATAGCTCTTCCGATGACCAAACATCTTCAGGAATAGAAAATTCAATCCACATCTTTTGAACTCCGCCGCTTTCCGGGGCTGGGTATAGTCTTATCTTGTTGTTTCTCAATTCATATGAATAGTGCGACATTCTTGTATAGATCGCGTCCTCAAAAGACATAGCTTGAGCTTTATTGTGCCACGCAGGTACCAACTGAAATGTTGAATCATCTGAAAACTGCCCATAATTGTGCAAATTGCCTACGACATTTAAACCTCCATAATATCCATAAAACCTCCACATAGCATGAGGTGTTTTATAATATACTTTTTTGATCAAAATCTTTTTGCCCTGGATTTGGCTTCCATATGGGAAATTATCTGCTCCATTCTGAAAGTTTGTTGCAGTTATTGCTGCAGAAGTATCAACTATAGCCGTGTTTCCTGCTGTACCCCCAATAGACTGCGTTAAATTAATCTTCTTAGCATCTGCGCCATCTATAGCAGCGGAAATTTGCAGGTGGTTGTTATTGTTTATGGCCGAAACAACGAGAGCTGCTGTTGATTCTGCATTTTCAGCAGCTGCTCCATTGTTAGCGTCATCGATTCCGATCACAGCCGGGGTTGCATTAGGACTAGAAACATTTGTACTCGTATCAAACCTGAATTGTACACTTCTATTGTCCGTATCTATAAGTGTAAACGTTTCTCCGTTGCCCGGAGCGTTCGAAAATGTTAAATCTCCTGTTCCCGGATCATTTAATCTGGAGTTTAATATTGTTTGCAGATCATAATCTTGCTGCCTCGCAGTTACATCAAAAGAAGCTGAAAACTGCACAGAACTATTCAAACCAATCTCGGATCCAATGCCTTCTCCAATGCGGCGGGTCATCGAATAATCAAATTTAGGATATTTAAGGGCAACGTGTGAACCACCCAAAGATGAAGAAAGAGGGCCTGGTTCCAAATTGCCTTTTTCATCGAATGATCCTGTCGTGTTACCAAGCGCGTCAGACAACATGTTCGTTGCCTGGTGAATATTTACAAGATATGAGTATTCTAGAACTGCTTCTTCATAGGCAGCATATACATTTCCTTCTGTTATCTCAAGATCTAGAACGTCTCCTCCAAGTTTTTTGTAAACATAAGAAACTTGATCCACCGCTCCAGATAAAAAAGATGAAGAATACAGTGGAGAAGATGTGTCAGAGTAAATTTTATACGGCAATGCTGTGTTTACGTTTACTGCAGATCCAGTGATTGGCAAAACGATTGCAGAAAGCGTGCTAGCTGGCGTTAATGTAGGTACAGACATATTTGTCCCTCGCTAAAGTTATAGTTTGATACTATAAATAGTTGGCGGATGAAACAAAAACCTAGCTGTCTTGTTTTGTTTTGGTTGTGCGGCGTTTACGAGTGGTTGAAGTGGTCTTTTTAGTTGTAGTAGTTGGCTTTTTCCTAGTGGTTGTTTTGCGCTTTCTGGTAGGCTTTGGTTTTTCTTCCACCTTTGGCTCTTCTACTGTAACAGTTTCTTCAATTGTTTCAACCGTCTTTGCTGAATCAATAATGCTCTGTGTTTTTTCCAAGGTTTCTTCAACCTTTTCTACTACCTCTTCTATTTTTGTGTTGAATTTGTCGATGTTGGCTTGCAAGAAGCTGGAGAATTTCTTTTCCAACTTCTTGCTTATTACGCCTAATCTTTTATATCTTAGAAGGGCTTTCTTTTTCTTACCCATTGTTTATCCTTTCTTATGTTAGGTCAACGCTGATGGTGATTGCATCTGCCGTTAATACTGTTCCATCTTTCTTGCGAGGGGCGACAGTCATAACGCACGGGTTCTTTTCCGCGGCTGAGAGGTCGCCGTCATACTCTAACCTAAGGACCGTTGCGTTTAAGTCGGTTGTCGTTGTTGTTAATACGGTTTTACCTGCATCTGCGAGTGCGTATCCTGTGCCGTGATCGTCTGCAGTAAAAGTAACGTCTTGACCATCGGCCGTGACCATTGTAATTTTAAGGTCGTTTTTTGCGGCGCCAGTACCAAGATCAAACGTTCTCTCACCAGCCGCGCGGCCGGCGGCTTCTCCTGCTGCTCCATTTTGGTCCGCATTGCCAAGCTTTATTGCTGCAGAAGCAGCAAATGCAATTTCCGAAGCTTCGGCTCCGTTTTTGCCAGCACCGGTGCCGTTGCCTTTTGCAGCGGTGATTGCGGAGATATCAACCTTGGCGCGAGCGATGCTAATTACTTCTGAAAACTCCTTAGTGCCAGGAAGTGCAGCTGACTTATTCTCTTTGAATATTTGTGCAACAATTTCATGCCGGCCGGGTGACAGAACAACACCTGCAGGTACATTGCCGGTCGACAAGGACTGTGTAGCATCGGCTGCTGCTGGCGCGAGAAAATTTGTCAAATATTCATCGCGGTTGTTAGCACCTCCACCAGCTTGATCAGCGAAATCAAGCCAATTGTCAGCGTGCGCTGCCACTCCATCTATTATGTACTTGACGTGGTCGTTGTGTAGAGCGTCGTCGAGAGGATCCTCACCAGGACCTGATGCCTCTACTTGAATAGCATATGTTTGATTCCCTCTATCGATCAAAGTTATTTTTGTGATAAAAGTGTCAAGCTTGTCGCTTAACAATTGTGAGTCTTGCGCGCCATCTAGCTTGTCCAAAAAGTTAAACGCTTTTTTGCCAAACTTTGATGCTCTGTGAATATATCTTTTTTTCTTGCCCATTGCTGGATCCTCCTGATAAGTGTTGTACAGTAATAAATAGTACTTCACTTTCTCAATAGAAAAAGAAAAGCCCCACCAAATTAATGATGGGGCTTAGCTTCAATCTACTTCTAGATTATTTGTCGATTATCGACCGGACTCACCAAGGAGACCACGTACAACAACAAGGCCGTACATATCAGGACGTACCATCTTCTTCGCATAGCGCGTCATAACGCCCTTACGTGGTACGAAGTCTTCCGTACCAAAGATGGTTGGTGTCACCTGGAGTGGCACATAAGGAGCATACACGAATCCACTTTCGAGGAACGAGCTTCCCTTACGACCAACAAGGATCACGTTACGCAAGAAGTATGGATCAACGTAAACGTCGAACTTCTTGCTCAAGCTACCAGCCTTAACAGCACCAATGCTGCCACGGTCCTGATCAGCAGTCACGCTTGCACGGAAACCACTGGTGAACTCAAGGATGTTAGCAACTTCTGGAGAGCAAACAACAAAGTTTGCGCCGCCGCGAAGTGTCTTTCTGTGGATCTGAGCACTAACGTCGTTAATGGTCTCAATAAGAGTCTCATACCACTCGCTAACAGTACCGGTGAAATCAGGAGCAGCCGAAACTGATCCAACTTCGATACCTTCGCTATCAACGAAAAGTCCTGGTGCACGGCTCCAGTAACGAGTACCGGCTGTTGCGCCCTGGACAAGGTCACCAAGAAGCTCGCGGTCGATCTCAAGAGCAATCTGCTCAGAGAGAATACCGGTAAGCTCAACCTCAGCATCCAAGTTGTGATAAGCATTGAGGTCCTGGCCAAGCTCAGGGGTCCACTTTGCTTTCAGTTTCTTGGTCTGTGCTGTAACAGCGATCGAGTCGACCTTGATGTCGATCTCAGCCATGTCGGCGGCGCCTTCGAGTGGCAATCCGCCTGGGGAAACAGCTGCAACGGCGCCGAGACCGGAAGGATTACCAGCACCAGTAAACTGATCTTCTACAGGGTAAGATGCAATCTCAATTTGATGATCAGCTGCAGCGATTACGCCAGCATCCGCACCGCCATTTGTGCAGGTTTCGATGTCATCGTCATCATTAATAAGACAAACTCGCAAACGGTCGACCTGTCCATCACCATCGGTATCAACCAACTTTGTTAGTCTTCTAATCTGTCGTGTACCTGGTGATAACTGATCAGTAACTTCCGCATCATCTCCGTTCTGCGAGACACCAATTGTTCCGTCAGCCCTCTCCAACATAACAGCTGAAAGTGCACGGCGGTTCAAGTTTGCCGGAATTGGCAGATCCAACAAAATTACACGAGTGGCTCCTGGAAGGGCCAGAAGATCTGGATCAAAATCATGCAACTTTCTAAGTCGCTCACCTGCCTCACTTCGGGCGTTGAGATCATCAACATCAGTTTGGGAACCCAATGTGACAACAGATGTATTCACCAAAGCTAATCGGTCGGCTGCAGCAACTGTTGCGGCGACTGCGGCAGTCTTTGTTGAGTTGATAACAGAACTGGTAGCATGTGCAAAGCCAGTGTTGAAATCATAGAAACCACCAGCATCAAGTGGTGGTCGTCCAGCGTCAGAATGAGCTGGGGATAGATTAACACCACCAGTTAACTGACGACCAACAATGTTTCCGCCGTATACGGATTCAGGATCCGTGGAAAGTACTGCTCTCTGATCTGGGCTCTTGACAAAGTCAAGGAAGAAAATGAGACCCGATGGCAAACTCATTGGCTGAACCGAAACGAGATCATTTGCTATAAGTCCACCGAAAACACGGCGAACGATTGGGAATGCAACAGCAGCGAAGCCTTCGACATCACCGCTACTCAGAGCCGAGGCTTCACGAAGAAGTTCCTTGGCCTGGTTTTCGAGAAGAACCGCCATTCCCTGCTTGGCCTGGCCCTGATTAAGGCCTTCAAGCAAGCCGGTAGCTTCCCACTTGTTTAAGAGAGCTTGTCCTTCAGCTTGCATATCGCGAGACTGAACGCCCTCTGTTAGTCTTTGTAAAACAGACATAATAAAATCACCTCCTTTTCTTTAAGATTTTTGTGTCTTTATACCTGCCAATTTCTGTAGTCTAGAGTACACAGGATTGGCATCCTGATTTTTCTGCTCATGACGAGCCGCGACAAGTAGTGAAGATCTACGTGAGACAACTTCGTTTAAGGTCGAGTCTTTCTTCACGTCTGAAGTAGTACTAACCGTATCACTTATTGTATCAAACACAATCTTTGCTTCTTGTACAGTTTCGGCTTTCGAAATGGCTTCGACAATTTTTCTCTTTTGTCGCTCATTCAAGGAGGCATTTTCTAGAGCCTGGTTAATGTACAGCAACTTCGCGTTAGAAACATTCATTGTTTCCAACTTTTCTCGCAAAGTACTAAAAGCTGTTTCATATTTCTTGTTCTTTGTCTGCAGCTTTGTAGCCGCAGACGTTAAAGTCTTGTTTTCTTGTTTCAACGAAGCAACTGCTTTTCTTAGTTCTTCGTTTTCTTCTTTCACTTCGCTGTCTTGCTCTCTCGCAACCAGCATAGCTTCATATTCTTTCATCATAGATTCTGGGGTTCCGGCCCATCCTGATTTTTGTGGCTCAAAATCTACCCTTACTCTTTCCATTAAATCATCTAAATCAACTTCTTCCGCATCGATACCTAGATCTTCAAGAGCTTCCAATACCGCATCTTCATTAATGTTGATACCAACACCGCCAGTAGTTTCGTCTTCAAAATCTTCATCGTCTTCAAAATCGTCGTCGAAGTCGTCTTCCATATCGGATGGGTCTAAAATATCAATTCCTATTTCGTCGTCTGCATATTCATCATCTCCGCCAAATAGACCGATATCATCGGAGTCATCATAATCAACCTCAAGAGAATCAAGTTTTATATTGATAACCTCATCATCGTCTGTGTCAAACGCATCTGGTAGGCCTCCAACAATTGAGTCTGGATCTAGTGGCTCCTCTTCCTCTTCTGCTTGTTCATCTCCGAGCCCCGGAGTGGTTGGCTCAGCTGCTGCTAGAGGGTCAGCTCCCATATCCATGTCCATTCCTCCACCAAGGTCGGCACCGCCTAGGTCGCCGCCAGCATCTAAGCCTAAGCCAGAAAGGGCGTCGTCCTGTTCCAATATTTTATCTACAGCTTCTTTTACTTCTTGTGAATATTTTTCTATAACAAGCTGTTCAGCGTTTTTTAGCGCAGCTTCCTTTAGAGCTTTTGCGTCGACGATTGCTCTTTCAAGTAGATTTGACATTCTAATTAACTCCTAACGATTGTGTGTTTATGCATAAACAAATATATTTGTCTCTAAATAAATAGTGTTTTGATATTTTAAAGGGAGAGAAAAAATTTTCACTTAAAATGTGCTGGCTGCTGCAGCCAACAGGTCAGTTCCCAAAAGATCATCTGCCCCAGTTGATTTAAAATATACTTTGTCAACTCCTGAAATTTCAAAAACCCTATAAATATCCACTGCTGCATTTGCTGTATTCAATTTTATTTGATTTCCGCTCGTGTCATAAAGTAAAGACCAGGTACCCGCGGAGTGACTATAACCAAAAGCTGTTATCTCGTGTGTTTTGTTTGTTTGTTCTGCTTTCCAATACATATGCAGAAATCTCTGATTTTCTGTAACAAAGCCTGGTGTGTTGTTATTTGGGTCGACCTTTGGCACATCTCCAGAAATGCCACCATGTATATATACTGCGTGGTCATTTGCTATATTCTTTGGCTGTCGAGAGCGGCCGTAGCTTGTGTACCTAAACCCTGTTTGAAATATTCTGTCAGTATCTAATGCTGGGACTGTTTCAAACTTTTCAATTGATGTTGGCGTACCATGAAACCCTGATTTATAATCTAATATTCCTTTTGTATTAATAAAATCCCTATCGTCTCCCATCTTCCACCAGGAAACAACATTGTTATACGCAGAGAACTTTGTCATATCTTTGACTTTGCCTTCATTGTAAATTTCAGTTACTTCTGCCAAGCTTAACTGTTTATCAAAAATACATATATCTGCTAATTTGCCCTCGAAGGTACGATTTGCCACGGCGTTGCCATCTTCGATTTCTTCTGCGGCGCCGATGAAAACTTTGGAATTTGTTTTTGACATTCTTTGATAATTAACATGCTTCTGCGCGGTGGCATCGATTTCTCCTGAATTTGCGGAATCGAATTGATAGAGTTTAAGCCCGGCTGCAAGGGATGAACCATCATATGTTGCCGCAACGAGGATCCACCGATTTGCGGCAAGGGTTGCTGCATCGGCTCGAATTCTTAAATATTCTCCAGTCTGAGGAGGACTATCATATAAAAACAACTGAACCTCACCATTTTTATGACGAAAAAACCACTCGGTGCCGATGCCCTGACCTCCGACGTTTTCGTCAAAGTCTGATTTTGATATAAATGCTCCGCCGTTGGAGTTTGCAACGGGATCTTCGGTCAGGTACACCCAAGCACTCAAAGAGAAAGGCTGGTCTTGATCTACGCCATTTGTAAATGAAAACCTCTCCACTGAATCTGGAATTGTAATGTAGTCATTTGTTCCGTCGAATTGGATTGCTTTTAAGTTAACTCTTTTAGACATTACCTACTCCTAGAATGTTGAACAGGCTGCATAAAGCTCATCGTTACCGGCTGAGAAGGTTGATGTCGCATTGCCCACCTGAGCGCGCTGGAAATACACCCTGTCTACCCCGCTTATCTCAAAAACTTGCGCAACTGATAGATCACCGGCTTGCGTTCTAATCTCCGCGGCTGATCCGTTTGGTTGAGTCAATTTTCCCCAAGTTCCAAATGCGTGACTATATGCCCAAATTACGATACCCAATCCGTTGTCATCGAGGTTGTCGTCCTTTAGTAGAACGTGCAAAAATCTTTGGTTTTCGGTCGAGTGTCCGTCTGTCGCGGCAGTTGGAGCATCATTGTCATTGCCGGCGACCTTGCCAACAGTTGCCTGTGTACCATGGGCACCAGCAACATTCTTTGGCTGTCGGGTCCTGCCATAGCTAGTATATTTTCTATATTCTGACGCTGGTGGTTGGTTATCAAATCCTGCCATTTTCTTATGTTCTCCTAATCAAATTTTTTAAATCTGCTTTTATAGTCTTCAGTCGACTTTTTGGAAAGACGTTTCTTTCTTTCTCTCTTTTCTTTTTCTTTAATAGACTTTTTAACAAAGTACTTTCTTTTACTAATCTCATCAAAGATACCAGCTTTTTTGCATTTCCTGGTAAACTTCTTAATCATTCTTTCGACCTGCGACTGGTCGTGAATTACAATCTCTACATGTACTGGCGTTCTTCTTCCCATTGTTTCTCCTTTACTTTAGGTGCTGCCACTTGTCTCCCGCTAAATTAAACAACTTTGATATATCGACGCCGGCGTCAGTAGGTGATCTACCTGCCAAGGGTGAACCTTGTGAAGATTTTGTACTTGGTAAAGGTTCTGTCCCTTTAAATGCATCCTTCATTTTTTCGTTACCAATAGCATCTAACATCTTTCTTTTTGTTTCAAGTAATTTTTTTCTTTCTCTTTCCTTGTTTTCTGCCTTTCTAACCTTGACAGTTTCCTGCTCTTTTAGTAACACCTTGTTTTGTGCATCTGCTATACCATAAGCAACCTCTGCTACTAGATTAGACAGAATGCCCTCTTCAAAAATTATTTCTTTTATGCACTCTTTAATAATACTTTTTAGTTCTGACTTTTTCATTTTTCTCCGAATTTATACAAAAAGTTATTAAGACTTCTATTGATCTTGTCTTCTTTCGTAAAGATATTAGAAGGCTGCTTTGCTTCTGTCATCATAAATGCGCCGGGCGTCGAGGGGTCAGAAACCATGTCAAAACATATTAACTGAAAATCGTCCTCTACCATAGTCACTCCATTATTTTCTGATACAGAGCCCATCCCTCTAGAGGATATTCCGAGCTTGCAACCAGCATTAACCAATTCTTGTAAAACTTTTCCCGAGGGTGTATTTAGAACCTCTATCTTTCCCATGCATTTATTGTCTTCCATCCAGATCTTTGTGACCAGATGAGACGCATTCGACAAGTTAATCACACTGGTATCTGGGTGGTCGAGTTCTCCGAGTGCTCTTCTTTCATCTACCATTTTCATGTAATTGTTCACTTCTCTTTCCAAAATTTTGTGAGGATATATGCGACCGTTGCCATTTTGGGTCTCGGACATTTGCATTACACCAGACAAAATACATAAAGTACCTTCTGCTACTCTTCGTTTTTCATCTTCGGTAAGCAGGTCCTGGCATACTCCACCTTCGCAAAGTTCATAATATTCTCTTAATAACTTCATTTTTCTCCTCTATTGCGGGGGCCACCCGCTTCAGTTGCTTACCAGTACAACAGCGCCTTACTGGTTGTAATTTCCATTTTTTATTTTCTATAAAACCCATTTTACTCACCCCTTTCAATGTAGACAGTGTGTTTTAAATTGACTCCCTCATCACTCATAAACATACTTCCAAGAAAAGAAGCTGCTGAAGATGCACAGCCCAAAAGAAGTGCCGTGATAAAAGAATCATCAAAATTAAATAGTTGAGTGTAGTCCTTTACGAACCATAAAAATAGACCAACCCAAAAGCCAGTGCACATCGGGCATTTAAGCAATTGCCCTAACTTTCCGGATTCTGGGCGGATTGGGTCGAATATTTTTCCGTATACGAGGATTTGTGTAAGGCCATACGAAATAAGGCAAAACCAGATAAAGTTCACTAGTCCTCACTTTCACTCTCACGAACGAGAGAATAGTTATATTGAAAGCCATATGGGCCAATCTGCTTGGTCATACTACCCTTACGGTCAGACTGCGGCACGTCTCCAAGCTCAGTTGACTCTTCATCAGAAGGCATAAGCATCCTATCTAATCGCTCATCGTCATATTCCTTAGAATCCTTAAAGTATGGCTTTTCTGCATTAATATATTCGTGCACAACATATAAAACAACTTGGTCTTTTTCTAAACCTGGTAGTGAATTTTCCAATATGTCTGCTTCCAATGCTCCAAAAAAATTACCACCCCTGATAGTTGATGGGTCAGTTATGCCTTTCTTTACAAAGAAACGAAACAGCCTATCTTGTGCTGAATAAACCTTGTCACTCATTGCCTCTTTTGGGAAAGTTACGCACTTGTTACTTTCCGGCATAAAAACAATATCTATATCTTCGTGATCCAATATCATGATGTTGCCAGACAAGGTTCTTCTTGCTTTTAGGTTAACCCTAGGGTCTAATTCTATTCTTGCTTTAATCGTCATCTTTCTCTATCTCATCTATTTCTTGCAAAATTTGCTGTGCGTTTAAGATTGTTTCTATAATCTGAGTGTCAATTGCTGCATTTTCAAAATTCTTTAAAACATTATAAACTTTTTCTACTTTTTCTTTAAGTGAAACATTATCTTTTATTAGTTCTACTTTCTTTAGATTTGTGAACTCACCCTTTAAGCGTCCAAGTTCTTCGTTTAAAAATATTTTAAGTTCTAAGCCGTTATCAGCAAAAGAAGATATATAGTGGCCCAATAAGTTCTTTTGGGACTCATTCAGGTTTTCTGAGTATTCTTCATTGAATTTATTTACAAAGGTTCTGTAGGTTAAAGAATCTATTGGTTGCTGACTGTCCTCTTTGCCTAAAGAGGAGGACATATGATCTATAATATTTTCTTCCAGAAGGACCCTATCCCGGACAGGCAAAGCATCTTGAAAAATCGAATACACAGACGCGATGGTTTTATAATTTGGCACAAAATTATTATAAACTTTATTTGATAAAGTTCTATTAATCTTATTGATTAAGGTGCTTTGTTCCTGGAACAGTCTCTTTTTATCCAGTGTTTCATACTTCTCTTTTACTTGTAGTACTATTTTTTCTGCTATATTTTTTTCTATCTGCCTAGTTTCATATATCGACTTATACAGGTCCAATTCCCTTTTTAATAAAGATTCAGGAGTAAAATGTTCTTTAATTATTGAGACTATTTTATTTTGTTTATTTTTGTTATTTCTAACTACGGATTCTGTTAATTCTCTCACTAATGCTTCATACACAAATGCAGTGTTTCTCTTCTTATTGTGTTTCAGTCTCATTATTTTTCTCCTTTTTTTCCAAGCTCTTAAAAAGTTCATTAAGTTCCTTTTGTTCTTTTAGAATCTTACGCTCTTCTACATTGTAATTAGTACCGTCTGACTCATAAATGCTGGTTGCTTTAGCTAAACCTGTCAATTCACTATAACCTGGATATAGCTTTCTATTTGTTCCAGTTTCCGGTGAGGCTGCTTTACTCATATTCTTTTTACGTGGACCTGAAGATTTTCTTCTGTCCCCTCCTGCAAAAAGGCCTCGGGGCTCATACCAACCATGAGATCGATCTGTGGTTGTGCGCCCTTTTTCGTCCTCTCTTTTACCGGGCGGTGCAGCAAGTAACGCGCCGTCTTCGGCGGGCGCTGGTGTAGTTACAGCTGGTTCGACATCAGGTGTTGTGGGCGCGCCAAGTTCCGGTTCGGCGCCGACGGTGCCTAGGCCGCCAGGCTCGGACATCGCGGCAAGAGGATCTGCACCTGGGCCAGCATCAAGACCTGCGGTCATTGCTGCTTGCTCTGCTTCTCCAGCGGTTTCAAGAGCCGCTTCAAACCTCTTATCATAGAACATTTCTCTACGGTTCTTAATAAACTCCTCATCAGATAAGCCAAAAAGTTTTCTAGATAGCCATTGTTTTGAAAAGAAGCCTTCAGTAGCTGAACCTACAATATCAAATTTTGTCTTCCAATACTCTAATTCTTGCATTTCTGCTATCTTCGAAGGATTGTTCAAAGAACAGCGGAAAGAGACCAAATCTTCATCACGGTATCCAAGAGTATACAGGTGAATTATTCCTATCTTTTCGAGCTCTGCGACTACCGACCTTTGTAATCTCTGTACTGTTCTCGCAAATCTAATATCTTTTTGTGCTAACGTGGTCTTATCTTCTTCTGCCTTGTCGCCATCTGAGGAAATGTATGCTGCGGGAATCTTCAATGCTGAAAAAAGCTTATCTCTAAGATATTTTACATCTTCTATATCTCCAGTATATTTGCCCCCTGCTACAGACTCTATTTTAGTAGAACTATTTCCCCTAACTGGGATGAAATAATCTTCTTCAATAGATAACGGATTGTACCTAAGATCCACTCTTCCGGTTTGTGGGTCAACTACTTGGTTTCTTTTCATTGTGGTCATAACTTTTTGCATATACTGCTCTACATCTTGAGGAGGTATGTTGCCGACATCTACATAAAAGGCCCTACGTTCTGGTGATCGGACTATACGATAAGCCATCATTGCGTCCTCTAACAGTGTTAACTGTCTCCATATTCTCCTGGCCGCTTCAAGTACCGAAGTTCCATATGGGTTATATTTATCTTGACCCAGTATTCTAAAATGTCCAACTTGCCAATTTTCAAATGTTAAACCGGCGGAGTTCCACTGAAACTGTACATAGTTTGGGTTTTGTTTATCTTCCCCCTCTAAACGCTCTACTTCTCTGGTTGGAAGACCGATTACAGAGGTGACCCCTAGTTTATCGTCAACGTCTAGGTATAAAAAGTAATCACCGTACTTACACATTGTCCTGCACCAAGCAAAAAGATTATGCTCAATGTTTAACACATTGGTATATAATGATTCTAAAATAGCTTTTATTTCTTGATTGTCACAGTCGACTGTTAACATGGGACTCAACGAGGAATAAGTTGTCATCTCATCTGCATATATATCCAAAGCCGATGCAATCTCTGGAGTATACTCCATTTGATCAAAATCCACATATCTTTCAGTTCTCTGCTGAGATGCCATATAGCCGGCTTGAAGATTATCATAAGGATTATATGCTGTCTTTTTAAAATCCCTTCCCGATGCAGAGGTGAAGGTGTTTGAAAATTTATCCAAATCTATTCTTCGAAGCCTGTGACTGTTTTGATTTCTGTATTGTGTTAGTGGACCCGAAAGCAATTTTGTTAGTCTTCTAAATAAGACGCTTTGGGGATTTCTTGTGTTGTTTTTACTTTGTTTTGCCATTTTATTTTAACCTTTAAATAAC
>MDTG01128572.1_pt1 | contig 36865 bp, 38 predicted proteins | sample 811421 | NCBI WGS metagenome assembly MDTG01 (sample SAMN05326645, study PRJNA326480) | marine metagenome | isolation source: seawater | place: Pacific Ocean: South East | collected 2011
CACAAGGTTCAACCGGTTCAACCGGATCACAGGGATCAACAGGATCACAAGGTTCAACCGGTTCAACCGGATCACAGGGATCAACAGGATCACAAGGATCAACAGGATCACAGGGATCAATAGGATCACAGGGTTCAAAAGGCTCCCAAGGATCTACTGGTAATGATGGTGGTGATGGTAATGATGGTTCACAAGGTTCAACCGGATCACAAGGGTCATCTGGGAGTTCGGATCCTGATTTATTCCTTGATACATCAAGTAATCATATTTATAAAATGTTACTACCAAGTGATTTATGAATGATAATGACGCTTCTGGATATGGTAGAAGTGTTATAGCAGATTCTGGACAACATGGTTCCCTTCAATGTTATTCTGGATCTCAATATTATGCTTTTTTCACAATACCACAGGGATATTATTTTAGTGGTTTTAGGGTGAATCTAACAAATTCATCTGGAACAGCACAAGGGACTAGTCCAAATAGTAGTTTTTATGTCAATGTATATAAAAAAAAAATTAATTCATCATTATCTATTGTAGGTAATCAAATGGGTTTTAATACCGATAATACAGGTTATACAATCGAATCAGGATATAGTGATAGTTGGACTGTTAGTAATATAAACAATATAAATATTTGTGCAATCCATTGTTACCGAGCTTATGGGTGGTCAAGTTCCTATTACAATAGCGGAGGATGGTTACAATTTACGGAAGGAGATCCACCAGATAGTGGCAGTCAAGGTGTTTAGTAAGGAAAAAAATTAATTTTAATTTATCTTTTTAATTTAAAATGTATGAAAACTTAGTAAAGACTATAATTAATGATTATAATGGGTTGATAAAACCTCTGATAATACCATCTGAATTGACAGGGGGAACAGGTGTATGTAATCCTTCAATATTAGTTGAAGAAGATAAAATACATTTAATTTTAAGACATGTAGAATATACACTTTATATTTGTGAGAATGAACAAAAGTATCAGAGTGCGAATCAGGGTCCATTATCATATTATCATCGTGAAGATAAGAATGAATTAAAGACAAATAATTATTATTGTGAATTAGATAAAGATAGTTTAGAAATTAAAAGATATCATAAAATAGATACATCAAAATTAGATGTAGAACCAATATGGACATTTATTGGATTAGAGGATGCTAGATTAGTAAAATGGTCAGATAAATACTATTTATGTGGTGTTAGAAGAGATACGACTACAAATGGTCAAGGTAGAATGGAATTATCTGAGATTGAAATAAATAATGATTCTGTTAAAGAAATTAATAGATCAAGGATAGAAGTTGAAAATAAGGATTCATATTGTGAAAAGAATTGGATGCCTATTTTAAATAAACCATTTCATTTTGTAAAATGGACCGATCCTACAGAAGTTGTCAATGTAGACTTAGAGGAAAATATCGCTAAAAGAGTATTCCTTAATGAAAAGAAATATATTACAGATTATGATATTAGAGGAGGTAGTCCCTTAATAGATTGGTTTGATAATACTTATTTATGTATAACTCATGAAGTAGATTTTACATTAAAAAATGAAAATGGTCATAAAAATGCTTCTTATTATCATAGATTTGTAGTTTTCAACAAAGATTATGAAATAATCCATATGACAGAACCTTTTAATTTTATGACAGGGAAAATAGAGTTTTGTATAGGATTAGAAAGATACAAAGATGATATTTTAATAGTATTTGGATTTCAAGATAATGGTTCATATTTAGTAAAAATTAATGATAAATCATTAAAAGATCTTATAATTAATGTGTTAAAACAAGAAGAATAAATTATCTCTAAAAATAATGATAGATTCTAATATACTATATACATTTATAAATGAACCATATAATGATATGAATAATTTTAATTTAGGTTATGAATATGATAAAATAGGTCAAACAGCCGCAGCCTTTTCTTATTATCTAAGGTGCGCAGAATATACTAGTAATGATAATTTATCTTATGAATGTTTTATAAGAATGTCTAAATGTTTGTCTAAACAGGGACATCGTGAGTTTAAAGAATTAACATGTTTAGAACATGCTGTATCTATAAGACCAGATCATCCTGTAGCATATTATATTATGAGTTTGTATCATAGTTTTCGGTGTAATTGGTTAAAATCATATATGTATGCATGTATTGGATTAAAATGTATAGATTTAAAAGATAGTAAAAATAATCTTATAAAAGATATTGGATATTTTAATAAATATCAGTTATTATTTCAAAAAGCATATAGTGGATATAATAAAGGAAAAATAAAAGAATCACAAACGATATATTATGATCTACTTGAAAATTATAAATTAGATGAGAATCTAAGAGATATTATTTTAAATAATTTAACTAATTACAAAACTCCTAATTCGCAACCAATAATTTATACAAAAGATAAATATGATTTATTAAAATATAAGTTCACTACTTCAGAAAATATAAAAAAGAATTATTCACAGATTTATCAAGATTTATTTGTTCTAAGTATGACAGACGGAAAAATGGGTGGTAGTTATTTAGAAATAGGTTCTGGAGATCCCATATATGGTAATAATACTTATTTATTAGAACAGAATTATAATTGGTCTGGAATATCTATAGATATTAATCAAGAATCGTATAGGATTTTTAATGAAAAAAGAAGAAATAAATGTATCTGTGAAGACGCATTAAAAATAAATTACAAAACTCTGCTAAAAGGTTATACTGAAATAGATTATTTACAACTGGATTGTGATCCACCCGTAATAACATACTTGATTTTATTGAAAATACCTTTTGATAAGATAAAGTTTGGTGTTATTACATATGAACATGATTACTATAATGATGTAACAGAATCTTACAGAGAAAAATCAAGAGATTATCTTAAAAAGATGGGTTATAAAATGATAGTAGGAAATATATCTCCAAATAATAATAATATGCCCTTTGAAGACTGGTGGATTCATCCGAAATTAATAGATGAATCAATATACAATAAGTTCATTTATAAAGATATTGAATACATTAATGGTGAAGATTATATGCTTTATCCTAAATTATTGAATCATTTATCAGTTATAAATAAAAATTTACCTGAACTAATAGTTATAGATAATTTTTACAAAGATCCAGATAGTATAAGAAAAAAAGCTTTAGACCTTGAGTTTTTATCAGAGAATTATCACGGGGCAGTTGGATTTAGATGTGAACGGGGTAGACTATTAAGTGATGAAGCTAAAGATTATTTTGAGAAAATATTGGGGAAAAAGATAAAAATGGGAAATAATATAGGTGAATGGTCTTATTCAACCAATGGATGTTTTCAGTGGTGCAGTAAAGATACGAGAATAGTATATCATAGTGATTCTCAAGAATATGCTGGTATTGTATTTTTAACTCCTGAAGCTCCAGTAAATTGTGGAACTAGTATTTTTAGACATAAAAAATACAAAATAAAAGATAATTCTATTTGGTCTAAATCGGATTGGTCTGATGGTAATATAATGAATGATCCTCATTTAGATAAGAACTTATGGGAAGAAGTTGATAGAATTGGTAATATTTACAATAGATTGGTATTATTTAAATCTCATAATGTTCACGGTGTTAGTGAGTATTTTGGAGAAACTATTAATGATTCAAGATTATTTCAATTATTCTTTTTTGATATTGAATAATTTAATGTTTGAATCTCACCCCATATTTTTCAGTTATTTCATGATCTATCTTTCTTGTAGGACCTCCTAAAATATATGAATACATACGCGCTAATCCCCAACTCTGTGCAGTTTGATTCGGTCTTGATCCTGATGAATAATAAGCTCCCATACCTTTCTTTTTTACAGCTAAAAGAGCTTTTCTAGGTATACCCACTGCTTTACTAATATCTTTAATCGTTTTTACTCCTGGATACAAAGTGTGAAACTTTTGTGTCCAGCTACTCTTTTTAGACTTGAAAGATTTTAACTTAGGTCTAGAAATATATTTATTTTTCTTTTTACTCTTGTAACTTTTACGAGCTTTTAATATATTCTTTTTTTGTGTTCTTCTATCTTTTATAGATAAACCTGAAAGATATCTTTTGGGAATCATAATTATAATATATATTAATAGTAGATTAAAACTTATGAATACTTTAAATAATCGTGGATTAAATAATATACTACTTTATTCTGGAAAATATGATACTAAATCTATTCAACCTTTTGTAGTGAATAATGATTTTTACTATCTTACAAAGATAGATATTCCTAATTTACTCATATTTTTACACAGAGGAGTGACTCTTATTGTGAATATGAATGTTGTTGATAGTTTTCATTCTCAAGATGAGAATAATGAATTATTAAAAAAAAGATTTACTAGAGTAGAAATTATTGATTTAAAAGAACTCTTGAATATTATTGGACACAGAAGAGTTAGAAGTTTAAGTAATATCTTTACACTTAATTTATCATTAAATATTGAAACTCACAGTTTAGAAAAAAAACTACATAAGATGAGATTAATTAAAAGATCCTATGAAAAGAAAAAGATAAGAAAAGCATGTCAAATAACGAGTGAAGCTCTTATAAAAACTATGAAAATGATAAGACCTGCGATTCAAATACAGAATATTGTAGACTACTTTAGGAGTGAATTATTAAAGAATGGTTCAAGAGAATATTCTTTTTTACCTATAGTTTCACAGAACAGAAATAATTCAATTCTACACTATGATAGAAGAAAGAACTATATAAAACGAGATGCTTTTGTACTTATGGATGTAGGTGGTCAATATGATCATTACTGTTCTGATATAACGAGAACATTTCCTATATCTGGTTTTTTTACAGGTCCTCAAGAAGAAGTTTATAGTATTGTCTTAAGAACTCTTAAGTATGCCACTGGATTAGTGAAACCGGGTCTAAGATGGAATGTATTAATGAATAAAACTAAAACTTTTATGTATAATGAATGTGTTAAAAAGAATATTTTCAGTGAGAGACATAGTATTGAGATAATGAATTTACTAATGCCTCACTCATTAGGTCATAGTGTAGGATTATCTAATCATGATGTAGGTGATCTGATAGTTTTAAAAGAAAATATGGTGATAGCATTAGAACCTGGTATTTATTTTAAGAATGATATGATGAATAATAATTCATTCAATAAAGAAACTTTAAGAAGATATATGAGTATGGGTGGTATAAGAATTGAAGATACAATATTAGTGACAAAGAAAGGTTCAAGAGTTCTTTCAAATGTTCCTAAAGAGATTAAAGAATTAACAAGAATGTTATCTAATGAATAAATATATAAATGAACTTTGCCATACCGATAGAGACTACAGATGAATCACATCTTTATGAAGGTCATGTATATTCAGATATTAATTATACACAATATAATAATGTAGAAAATGATATATACACAAATTCTTTTTTATGGGGATTATCGATGTTTACTTTCGCATACTGTAGTATTTCATTAGTAAACGCGTGTAAAAATATAGGCAATAATTCAGGGAGAAGTTTAAGAAGAAATACTGATTTAACTAATAGAATAATAGAAACACCTATAGAAACACCTATAGAATATACTGAGATTGTTTTCACTGATAATGAAAATATAGATACTTGTTCAATATGTCTTTATGGATATAAAGTGGATGAAAAATTAGTGAAGCTTAATTGTTCTCACATATATCATAAAGAGTGTATCTTTGATTGGTTTAAAAAGAGTAGAAATTGTCCTCTCTGTAGATTATCTGTTTAGAGATTTTTTCTTCTAGTATTTCGTCTACCCTTCTTTTTAGATTTATTTTTCTTTTTCTTAGTATTAGACTTAGACTTATTTATTGGAGCATTTATCATTAAATTGTAATTTTTAGGAGATAATTTATTCATAATTCTAAGAGTTCTTAACAATTCTAAATAGTAATTTGTATTGATATTGTAATTCATATGCATATTAATATTATTCTTATCATATAATGATGTTTTCACAACTTTTGAGTGTAATTTACATACATAAGATCTATTATCTCCTAAACTATAAGAAATATTAAGAAATCCTTTATTATCTTCATACATTGTAGTGGGGAAGAATATTAAATCTTGTTTTGATTCTTTGCTTGGTAATTGAAAGAAAGGACTCAATTTAGTTATTTCTTTTTTATTCATATCTAATGTGAAAAAGAATCCTAAATAAAGTTTTACATATCTCTTAAAATATTCTTTATCATCTTTATTATATAGAGAGTCCTGTAATGTGGGAATAAGATACTTGTTAATTTCTGTATCTCCTCTATAATCTAAAACGGCGTGTCCTAGTCCTAAGAACATCTTTCCAAACGGTATTAAGTTGCTACTATTTCTCATATGAAAGTGTAAATCACCGAAACTGTGTTCAATACGACTAATAATTTTATCATTTTTGTTTACAATCATTTTACAACCGAACTCCTTATCAACCTCCATAATTTTAAGAGGATTAATATCATATATCATGTGAAGTTTATTTTTGTATGTGAATGGTCCCCAATTCTTTTCAAAATTACTGGAAAGTGTTTCACATAGCGTAAACTTAGGAGTTTTATAGTTTAACTCATTATAATCTATCTTAGCCACATACATAAGTCTTCTTCTAGGATCTTTATCTATTTCATCTATTTCATTAATAAGGATGTATATCTCATCTTTATAATAAAAAAGTCTCGGATCTTCTGGGCCTTCAGTAATACTTTTATGATGTTCAATAATTTTGTTCTTGTATTGTTTAAACTCTAAAAGTTTTCCTTGTAATAATTCTTTGTCTATATCAATTATCTTTTGTTTAATTCTTTTGTAATTACTATTAAAAATTGAAAGTATAATAAAGTTTATTCCATCCCAAGAGCGAACATTTCCATACCATCCTCTACTCGCTACTAAGAAATTATTACTATTCTTTAGTGGCATTACAGAACTATTAAAGATAGTAATCTTTTTAGTATTCAACATAGGATTACCTCTTTTTATTTCATCTGTTAAACTGATACAACTCAGTTCAAGTTCATTATTTTTAAAACTACTCATATATATTAGTGTATATTTTATTTTAGAACAAGAATAAAATATAATGTATTTTATAAATGAAGACAGGAGTTCGGATAGATGGAAAGTATGTTTTAAAGAGAGGAAATCAGTTTTATCTTACAGATATATCTGATAAAGATGTATTGAATAAAAAGAAAGATAGTGATTTAAAGAAGTATAAGAAAAAAGTCACTATGAAAGTCAAGCGACTTATGAAAATGAACAATATTAAAGATGGAGAGAATGTTAATTTCTCTACAAAACGTTCAAAAAAGAAGATTATGAAGATTGGGGGATGACCATTTGAAAAAAAGACTGGTGGTGCTAAGCGTCGTAGAAAAACTAATAGAAAGCGCTTTTCATGAAAGAAGAAACCACCAAGAACTCTTAAGAAGATGACTGGTGGCTGACCTGGTAATGATGATGATGATGATAAAAAATAAATTATTCATAAAGATCCGTGACGATAGTTTATTACAATTTTGATAAACTAACTGAGATTTAATATGAATAATTTACTTAAAAATAGAACTCTATATAATAATATTAAATATAGTGAAATAATGGAGCTACACATTCTTTGTGATAATGATGATGTAAAGAATATGTATGAGAATCACAAGCACTTTCATAATGGTGATTCAGGATTTGATTTGTATTTTCCCGAAAATGTAGAACTACCACCCAAATCTTTTGGAACTCTTGTATCATTTGGTATTAAAAGTGAGGGATTAAAACATGGTGACAATATAACATATTATTTGTATCCAAGATCTTCTATCTCTAAAACACCAATAAGAATGAGTAATAGTGTAGGTATTATTGACGCAGGTTATAGAGGTAATATCATGGCAGCTCTAGATAATCATAGTGATGAACCATACTTTATTGAAAAAGGAACGCGTTTGTTTCAGATCTGTTGTCCAATTCTTTCTCAAATAAATATGAAGATTGTAGATAAACTAAGTGATACATCTAGGGGCACAGGAGGATTTGGGAGTACGGGCAAGTGATTTGATAAATTTGATAAGAATAATATATGATTTACTATATGATAAAGATTGAGAATACTTCTTATTCAAATAAAAAGATGGATACTCATAAGAAAGTTAAAAAATCTAAAAAACTAAGATGTTCTTTAAGTGGATGTAACAAGAAACTTGATATGACATGCGTTTCTTGTTGTGAGTGTAATCTAAAGTTCTGTTTTCAGCATATGAATAGACACAGTCATAATTGTTGTGAGATCATTAAGACTAAAGAAAGAAAAAAAGAGGAGTTAAAATCTTCTAATCCTAAAGTTCAAGATTCTACACTAGAGAGGATATGATTGTTTATTAAGATAGGTCATAATAGTTAAGTTTTCTTTGAAGTTATCTTAATCATTGCATTGTTGAATCGTTTTTCACTTAATCCACATTTATCTACCAAGAAAGTTTTTAGTTCTTCGGGGTTAATAAGACTAGCACTCTTTTTTATTTCTTTCTCAATAATCTTCTTATCATATATCTTAAATAGCTCTCTTGATGTTTTAACCTTATCAAGGTAATCCGGTTCAACTTCTTTATAATTTTCTACGAATTTTTCAATAGTTTTATACTCTTTAATTTTCTGATAAGATTTATTTGGACCGATTCCCTTAATGTTTTCACAGTAATCACAACCTGACATGATACAAATATCAAGAAACTCATCAAACGATATATTCATACTCTCAAGAATCTTTTGCATATTGATCGTTGATAGAACATCTTTTCGTTTAATACTCTTATCAATATTTGAGCGAACTAATAGAGGAGTTCCAAATGCTAAAGAATCCATATCTTCTGTAACTACACCATCAACATAACCCATCTTACAAAGTTCACTAGCATAACCTTCTGCTTCTCCATCAGCTTGAATATAAGAGATTCCCATTAGAGAAAGTAATTTCTTTACATCATCGACATCTTCTTTAGTCATTCGGTATGATTGTGTTTTGTATTTTTCTTTTTTTTCTTTATCTTCTGATTCATTCATGAGTTTTTTTAGAGCATCAGCTTTTTCTCTTCGGGCTTTAAGAACACTACTCTTAGCTTCGGGTGGTTTTCCATCAAATACATAAATAGGCTCAATACCTACAGCTAAGTAATTAATAGATTTTTGAAAGATTCCGATGATATGTCCATAACTTTTACCTTCTTTACTGGTCTTTACAGAGAAAGCCATTTTGTAAATGAAAAGACTCGCATCTATTGCTAATCTTTTCTTTGAAAGACTATGTAAGTTTACGGTTTCAACCGCCTCAGGTGCGTATTTTTGAATAAGACCAGTCAGTCCTTTTATACCCATGGTATATTTATATTTATTATAATTAATCTTTGTTTAAATCAAATTTGTTTGAAAGCTATAATTTTAATAGTTCATAGACTATAGATTAATAGCTCATAAGATATGGATATTATAACTAATAAATTAATAGAAACCTTAAAAAAAGAAATAAATAATGAAGAGAACTCTAAGACTTTAAAAAGAGATATTATAAAACCACTCATTGAGAATATCTTAACTGAGATTTATCCTTATATCTTATTTGTAGGAAGTATTTTCTTGATCTTGTTTATATGTATCATTTCTATATTCATTTTAAATATAAAGATTTATTATCATACTTAATATATAGTAATAAATTATGTCAGAACTTGAAAAAAGTTTAACTTCATGGGCAAATATTGACAAACGTATTTCTATGATGAATAATGATATTAAGATATTAAAAGATAAAAGGGAACAACTGGGAGAAATATTAACTGTATCTTTAAAAGAAAATGATCTTGAAAATAAGAAGTTTGATTTTCCTCATTTAGAAAGAAGGATCGTATTTTCTGATAAAACATCACAAGAGGGTATTACTTACAAATATCTACAAGAATGTTTTGATGAATACTTTAATGACCCTCAAAAGTCTGAAGAACTCTTGAATATTATTAAGAAAAATAGAAAGAAAACTACTAAAAGTGTTCTGAAAGGAGAAAGTTTATAAGATTTTAATCTACTCTATTTTATGAAAGATTATATTTTAAGAAAAAAGAATGGTAAGGATTTTCTTTACTTTAAAGATAATAAACCTTTAAGTCCTAGTTCTTCTATAGTAAAAGAATATTTAGAAGGATTATATGTTGCACCCGCTTACAGAGATGTTAAAATATTTCCTCCTAAGAAAAAGGTTAGAGCAATTGGTATCGATGAAAGAGGTCGTAAACAATATATTTATCATAAAGATTACAAGAAAAAATCTAATAAGAAAAAATACATTCAACTTTATACATTTGGTAAGAAATATAAAGAAATTATGGGTAAAATTAATAATGACTTATCATCTTTCAGAGATGATAAGAACAAACAAATCGCTATGATTTTAAAAATGATAGATGAATGTAATTTTCGTGTAGGTAATGATAAATATTTAAAAGAAAATAAATCACATGGTGTTTGTACTCTGAATACTGAACATGTTTCTTTAAAAAAGAATCAAGTTAATATAACTTTCAGGGGGAAAAAGGGAGTTACAAATGCGTGTGAAATTAAAGATAATCTTTTAAAAAAACATATTAAGCAAAAAGTTAAAACTCAAAAGAAAAAAGATAGACTTTTCACATATCGTTCAAATAATCGTTACGCAACTATTAGGGCGAGTGATGTGAATAATTATCTGAAACAATTTGGGAATATCAGTGCGAAGAACTTTAGAACATGGAGAGCAAATATTGATCTTTTAAAATTATTAGTCCTTAATGTGGAGAATAAGAATAATACATATTTAAAAGAGTGTATAAAGAGTGTTGCAAATAATCTTCATCATACGCCTGAAATATGTAAAAAGAATTATCTTAATGAAGATATCTTAAAAATGTATACAAAAGACAAAATAAAGTTCTTTTCATATTTTAATACAAGAACTGAAGAAAAACTTCAAAAACAATTATTAGAGTTCTTAAAAAAAACTTATCTTTAACTAAAATCTAATATATATATATATATATATATGGGATCTAGAACTCTGAGAAGGAAGAGAATAAAAGCGAAGAGCATGAATCGGAAGAGTATGAATCGGAAGAGTATGAAAAGACTAAGGAAAAATACAAGAGTAAAGAAGTTAAGATCTAATAATCGAAAACTTTCACGTTCTAAGCGTTCAAAACGTAAAACTATGGGAGGTGGTCTTCAGGAAGAGATTGCAGAAAAGATTGCATCAGTAACTCAAGAGAAAGGGAGAAACCTGATCCCAGAGGAAATCGCTGCTATAAAATCCAAAATAAAAAGAGATAATCAATACCGAAGCTGGTATAACTCTCCCGATGATAATTCGTTCATCTATAATGATATTGATTACCTTAATCAAGCTCTAAGTGCAAGTTCTGAAAAATATGATGAAGATATGAAAAAAGCTGAGGAAAAGTTGGGGTCATACTACTCACAATCCTTTCTCCCTTCTAATTTCAATTTAACTACTGATAAGAGAGATGTAAAGAAAATCGCAAGAAAAAAAGGAAAAAAACGGATCGGCAGGGATGCCGGTATGAGTACTGATGCTTTTTCCCCTCAGTCAATGGATAAAGCCTACACGCAAGCTGAGGAAGCTACTGAGGCAGAGAGGCTAGCAGCTGAGAAAGAAGCCCAACAACAAGCTTTGGCAAAATCCCGTCAGATCACCTTCGCCAAAGCTCGAGCTCGAGCCCGAGCCAGAGCCCAACAACAAGCTGAGAAGGCTAAGCAGGAGAGCGTGGCGGCCGTAGTGGACAAAGTAAATAGTAATTTCCAAAACACGATGAATAATAAGAAGAAATGGATTAGTAATAGAAATAGAAAAAGAACTGATAATACACGAGAAGAAGTAGAAGCACCACCAGCAGAAGTAGCGGCACCAGCAGAAGTAGCGGAACCACCAGCAGCACCAGTAGGACCAGTAGGACCAGTAGCAGGACCAGTAGCAGCAGCACCAGTAGCGGGACCACCATCATCAAATAATACACGTTTTAAGAATTTTTTTAGAAAGACTGCGAAGACTATCGGAGTAGGAAAACTTGGACGTTTTGCACGTAGACGAGGTTCTACTACTGCTGCTGGTGGTGGCTATTCTTCAAAACGTTTAAAACGTTCAAAACGTTCAAAGCGTTCTAAACGTTCAAAACGTAAAATTGTGAGAGGCGGTTTAGGATCAACTAAGTGTACTGATTCTATAATACGTCAAGCAGAAACTATAAAACAGTCTAGGAAATTAAAGGCAATAAGTCTCAAGGAAGAAGCTGAGCAGATGATGAAGGCTGGCGAATACGGCGGTGCTGCTAAGAAGTATGGCGATGCGGCTGGACTCGACCCAGATGACGAGTCGTTGCCCGAGCTGAAAGCCGATGCGGAGAGGGCTGAGCAGCGGAGCATGGAGGCGAAGGAGGCTGTGGCAGAGAGGGTTAAGAGGCAGCAGGTACAGGCTCAAAAAACGGTAGGCTTACGTGAAGAATTAGCAGAAGCACAAGGAAAATCCGGGGGAGGGCCGTTATTTAGTCGCAAGAAAAAAGAACACAGGTTGAGTGATGAAGATTTGTTTGGTTTACTTAGAGAAGTTGATAAGCCATCCCCAGAGCCTCAGTCCGATGCCGAAGCCGACCCCCCCTCCCTTTCATCTAAAGGAGCTCTAAAAATATTAGGATATATATATCTAGCTAATATATTTGATAAGAATGGTAAAACATATTATGTAATAAATATAGATAAACTCTATAGTGATATACAAATAAAAGATTTGATGAAAGAACTAACTGAAAAAATATACTCACCTCTAACTCAAATCAAAGTGCGATATTCGAGTTTGTCAAAATATAGTAATAAAATAATAAATATTTTAAATGAAATTATAAGTATATTGGTGGAAGGGGCACATGTGTATAATACGAAATTATCGGAAGGCACGGCCTTCGTCATGCTACCACTTTGGAAAATACCAAGTAAGATATCTATAAAATCCTCTATACGAAAGAATAAAGATGATTTATGTCAAGAAAGAGTAAAGGGTATTAATACATTTTTTAGTGAAATTGTGGAATTATGGAAACAAATAAAATCATTTATCGATTCGATAAAATACGTCAACACATCTATAGAAAATCTATATAAAAAAATTCATGAAATATTTATTATGATGAATACAGGGTAAGAATAATTTATTTTTTTAAAAAGAATATTCAATCTCTAACAACAACATATTTCATCTTTCCATTCTTTCCCTGTGTTTCTTGCCATGTTCCAATCTTATCACCCATTTCATCATCATCTAAGATCTCATAAACATTCGGAGGATCACTTGTATCAATATAATATTCCTTTTTCCTATATTTAATGATACTTAGTTCTTCTTCTTCTGATTCACTGAGTTCTTTATCTGATAATGATTCGGTTTTATCATTAGTTTTATTATTTGGTTCATCATTATCCGAAGATGATGGTGTTATAACTGGTTCACCGGTTAAAAGTAACTCTTCTTCGGATTTAGATCGCGTAAGTTTAGATTCTCCTGAGATAGGTTCTTCTTTCTTTTTTTCTACATCCTCTTTAACTACCATCTCAACATTAGTTTTCTTATCTTTTTTAGCTAAGAGTTTATTCAATCTATCAATTTCATTACTCTTCGCCACAATCTCATTCGCTTGTGCTTTCAACATATCATGACGCTCACTATTACTCTTTTCTTTCTTTATTTCAACCATTTCTCCTCTTAATTTTTCAAGTTCGGTTTGTAGTTCAGCGATATCACATTCTTTAGATTCAATAATATCATTAAGTTCACATATCTGTTTTTCATGATCTTCTACTAAGTGTACTAAAGAACTGTTCACATTATTTTGTTCTTCTAAATCTTTACCATTCTTAATTTTTTCTTCACTATATCGAGTAACACTATCTTGATATGCTTTCAGTAATTTAGTAGTCAGTGAGTTAAGTTCTGCCTTTATCTGAACAATGTCTTTATCAACCATTTCCATTTTCTATCTTTAATTAATAATACTTCAGAACACCTTAAATAATTTTAAGGTATTATTATATAGAATGTTCGTTAAGAAACACTGCACTTTGAATAAGAAAAGATTACCATATAGTTGTTTAACAAAGAAATCTTTAATAAAGGTTGCTAAGAGACTTAGTAAGGTAACAAAAAAAAAGATACCTATTCATCGTAATAATCTTAAAAAGACTTATAATCTTATGAGTAAAATTATTAAAGATGAATATAAATGTAATACAGAAATATGTTGGATAAAAATTAAGAAGCTATTTGATGGATTATCGTCGAGAGACAAAAAAATATTCAGAAAACATTTTAGACCGAGATTACCTAAAGAAGTTCAAGAAGATTATAAAGCTTGGCTAAGTAACTTTGATATAGATGAAGTAATGGAAGGATTAAAACTAGAACACGATGATTTTTATTATTATTCAGCAACACCAATAGATTTTCATAAATGTTCTGTGAGTGATTTGTGTTCAATTGATATTAGAAAACATCACAATAATAATAAAAAAAAAATAGGTATTGTTTTTAATACAGATAAAAGTGATGGACCTGGACAACACTGGATCGCAATGTATATAGATATGTTAGGAATAAACTTAGATAATGAAGGTATATATTATTTTGATTCATATAGTTCATCTATTCCTCAACAAATAAAAGATCTTATAGAAAAAATAAAAACTCAAGGTAAAGATTTAAATATAGAATTTATAGTTACTAATAATAATCGTTCGGTACAAAGAAATAATTACGCATGTGGTTATTATTGTATGCATTTTATTGAAAATATGCTAAAAGGAGTAAACTTTCAAGAATATTCTAAAAAGATTTCAGATAGTCTTATGGAAAATTATAGAGGGAGATGTTTTATACATCCTAATGAAATAAAATAAAATAGTATTATATATATATATATATATAATGAACTTACTTGAATACTATATCGGTGATGATCCATACACATCATTACTACAGTTAATAATAATAATATTATCAGTAGTAATACTAAGATATGTTTATAGTGATAATAAAAAGATAGATGAATTAAAAGATCATATAAAAAGTTTAGATAAAGAATGTCCTAAATGTCCTGATTGTAAATGTGAGAGTGATTTAACAAAATGTCCAGATTGTGTTTGTCCTGATAGAACTACAGATATAACTGATAATACTGGTCCTAACTTTCCAATGAATAGCGGCTTGACATGTCCTGAAGTAACATGTCCTTCTGTTGAAGATATAGTGAATGGATTATTTCCAGGTAGAAATATGGGACTAACTGCATCGGGTAAATATTATGATATAAACTCATATGAAGCTGGTACTCTTTTATCTGCTTATAGTAATTTTAGTAATTTACTTGATTCAGGTGAAGATATGAGAATGAAAGATTCTACAGATTTACCCGATGATAGTGGAAATGATAGTAATATATCAAGGATGAATATGGGAAATATGAATAATTCAGATACTAATATACCTAGTTTAGCTTCACAAACAGAAGATGTAATAGCTTCTACACCTGGTATTATGGGAAATAATAACTCTCTTTCAGAAATTAATGATTCAAATAACATATCTGATACAGGAGAAATGGATACTACATTAGAACAATAATTATTTTTCTATAACATTATTATCTAATTTAATATATTGATGATAGATGTACAAAAGAAAATCTTAAGTACTTCAGCATTTATACTTTACACTAATATTGTATTAATAATCTTAATTTTAACAAAAGTTAAAAATAAAGAAGAAATAATTACTAGTATAAATCAAGATATTAACAGAAATACAAATAAGATATATGATATTTTTGTAATAGTATTAGGAGTTTTTAATCTTATATGTTTAGCATTTTTGTTGAATAAAGAATATTATAAAGAATTAATTAATGGTGAGGGTCGTGGTGTCCTATTTATATGTTTGTTTTATTTTATGATATATATATATCATACATATATTTCATTAGCATCTCCAGAATCACCTGATTCTAATTATAAGAAAAAACAAATAAATCATTACATATATAAAATAATATCATTAATATTTTTATTCATTATAATCATATATATTGGAAAAAGAACACATGTTATTAGAGGTAAATATGGATTAACACTTTTTACATTTTTGTATATATTATATTTAATACTAAAATTATGGGATTTTACAGATGAGTATGATATGTTTAATGAAAATATTACAGGTACATTACATAGATATATAATTATTTATTCAATATTGATAATATTCTTTTTATTGAAACTTGTATCTAATATTAAGATATATGAATTAGGAGAATATACAATATTATTTTTACTTCTACTTTATAATTTTTGGATCTTTTTAAGAGGCTATTCATTAATATCTAAATTTAGCGATATTTTATTTCCATTCATATTATTTGTATTCTTTTGTATATTAAACTTTAAAGATTTTAAAGATGGTAGTGTAAATACAAAGTTTGTTTATGGGATAGGATTAATAATTACATTATTTTTGATATATATCATAATTAATACAGAAGATATTAAAATAAAATCTTTCACAACTATATTTTTAGTAGTTATTTATAATATTCTAGCTATTATCTATGGAAGTAAAGATTGTGACATAAATGGATTAAAATTATTAAAAAGATCAGTAAAGTGGAGTATTTTAGTTATAATAATTACATTTATATTATGGAAAAATATATTTAATAAATCTTTAGGAGATGATATAATAGATTCTCAAGAAGAGAAAATTATGGGTGATTCTAATACAGATGAAGCAGAAATATTACAGAGTAAACTAAGATCAATTAAAAAGAATAATACTTCAGAAATAAAAGAAGAAAATAGAAATGATGAACGTGCTCAAATACAATCTAGATTAAATAGATTATATGAATCACGTGCTAGAAGAGATCTGTAAATATTTAAAACTTAATTCATAATAATTATAAAATGAGTTCACTTTATGATAAATATTATTCTAATATAAATAAAAATTATATATATGATTTAGCCTGTAAACTTATAAAAGATGAATATAAAATTGATATATCAGATGATAAATATTTCAAAGAAATATATGAAAAGAATGTAACTGAAGCATTTGAGAATACAGAAACTGATGATATAGTAATATTAAATAGAAAATTACTTCAATTACAGATAGAAAGTTATAAACCATATAATAAAAAAAACTCTCAAAATATAAGTTTAGTTTTAAATGTCGCAAATAGATTCATTAAAGATAACGATTCAATTTATGATTTTGATTTTATCATAAAATCTGGAGATTATTGTATAAATAATCTTATAATAGTAAAGGATAATAGTATTTTATTTAGTAATCCATTAATTATAATTAATATAAATGGATATGATATATATCTTAAATTATTATCTTCACATAATTTGAATGATAGAACATATTTAGAGTTCATACCTATTGATGATAATATTTTAAGTTTAAAAGATAAAACAGAGATAAAGATAATGAGTTCATTAAAATACTTTATAAAAATTGATTCTATGATTATTAAAAATATTAATGAAGATAATATTGAAGTCACAAATAATACATGTCAGAAGGGAGATACTATTAAAATTAATAATAATATATTAATTATAAAAAATATTGAAAATAATAAAAATATATTCTTAGATAATATTAAAGATTATAAAATAAATAAAGGTGATAAAATAATAAATATAAATGAAAGTCCTATATTAATATTAAAACAAGTAATAAATTAATTACTTACTTCATATAATTCGTCCTCATATACTATAAAATTAGTAGGTGTCCATTCATCTTTTTCATCATATTTTATCATAGTTCTAATTTTATTCTCTACATTTTCTGAATAAAAATAAGTATCATTCATATTATACTTGATTTTATGTGCTGTTTTATTGCAGGATAGTATATCATCTAAACTGGGAAACTTTTTATCTAAAATATTATCACTATATTTAGATATATCATAAATATCTTGATATACAGAAAAATATTTACCTAATTCATCTGTTAATTCATGTTTACCTTCAAAAAATACATGTGCTTCCATTTTATCACTATCTAATTCACACATAATTCTTGAGTTTTCTTTTAAATATCTCACATCAGTATCTTCTTTTATATTTCTATAATAATAATATTTATTATTATCTCCTAAAAGTATATGATTATCGGGCTTAATGAACTCATGAAAATTAGCCTTTATTTGTTGTCTATCAATATATATTAGCTCACTAGAAGTAATACCCGGGAAATATGATATTTCATTTTCTAATGAATTACTAAATCTTATACATTTTTCATTTAGAGTTTTATCATCACGACTGTGAGGAATACAATCTAATGCTGAAGTCTTTATAATCTCAGTTATTTTTTCAGAAATCTTAAACTTATTCTCCATTATATCAAAAATCTCTATATCTATCGAATTACCTATTGTGAGTATAGAATCTATTGTATCTTTTGTATCTTTATTCTTTGATTTACTTAATTCTTCAACAAACTTATCAGTATTAATCTCTCCAATATTATCCCATTCTTTTATAGAATCGTATATTTCTCTCGCATTTTTACCCTTAGGTAGTACAGTTAAATAAATATATTCTTCAACAGTTCTTTCTTTAGGTTCTAAATCATCATGTGAATGTAATCTTATGGCTCTTCCGAAAACCTGATTTATTCTCACATTATTCCAATAGGGTTCTAATATGTGAACTTGTCTTACACATGTTAAAGATATACCTTCAGCTCCTGATTCAGATATTAATATTAATTGAATATATTCACCATATTTATTATCAATGTGATTAAATGCTTCTTTATTTTTTTTCCTTTCAGTGTCTTTTTCTTGTCCAGTAATAAAAGTATATCTTAATCTTTTATCATAAACACTATTATTTGGATCATATTTAGTGTAACCATTTATCTTAAGGACTTCTTCAAAAGCTTCTAATCCAGCATCTCCTCTAAATTGACTATAAACTAATGCTTTTCCTGTTGGAGTATCTCCCGATTTGTATTTCCCAATATTTTCTAAGATTTTATACATTTTAGGAGATAAATATTTAAGATTATTTTCAAAATGTAATGATTTTGTTCTTTCTAATTCAGAATAAACTTCTTTTTTCTCTTTACTTTTAAGATCACTATTTCGTTGATATCTAAAATCATCATTCGCATAAACTATATTTGAATCTTGTCTTGTTCTAATATTATAATCTTTTATTTGTTCATCATTTTCTCCGAATATTCTTTTCTTTCTATTAAAATCTTCTTTCTTTTTTTCATCTGACCATGATCTTATATATTTTTCTAATACAATTTTAGTCATAGGACACAATATTATATTCATACTCTTACCTATTGTATAATCTTCAAATATATCAACTCTTTCTTCAGGTGCTACAATTGTAGGCATTGTAACTACTTTAGAACGGTCAATAGGATAATAAGATGTTAATCCCATTAACATTCTCCTTAAGAGAGTTTTCTTAGGATCAGGAATCTCTAATGACTCATCAAAAAAATATTCCATAAACTTTTCATTATTTGTTAAATCTAATAATTCATTATTCACAAATAAATCAAATAATTTTTGTTTACGATTAAATACTAAGTTTAATGAATCATTAAATATTACTTCTTTATCTTTCTTTATTTCTAAAGCTTGTTTCATTGTAGGAACTATCTCATCTTCTTTGAATATTTTTTTAAGAACATAAAATATCTCTTTTATAAAATCTTCATAACTGTAATCATGTTCTTTCGCAGTATAAATTAGTCCATTTTCTGGATTTCTTACAGCAACAAAGTTAGTCATATTTTGAGTAAATGATATAAGTGTTTGACCTTCATTTTTTTTTACAAAGAATAAATCAATTGGAGATAATACTTCATATATTAATTTGTTCAGTTCATGAGTAATGTCATCACTATCTTTAGGAGTAGTTATAGAAAATGTATATACTCTAATTGCTCCCTTTAACATATTATAAAGAATAGCTATCTCACATGGTCTATTAATAATAGGAGTACCAGATAAAAATACAAGTTTTATCTTTTCAGCATTAATAATCCATTCATAAAATTGTCTTGAAGGACCACTATTATTTAATATCTTTCTTACAAAATTATGAACCTCATCAATTATAATAACTTCATTATGGAAAGGTGAATCAATATTATAATTTTCTCTATTATATTTAAGAGTTTCATCTAATTCTTGAACAATTTCACCATTTCTTGTTTGTGATATCTTTATTTCTTCATCATTCATAAACTCATAAAGCTCTTGAATGTCTAAATCTGTGCTCTCATTAATATCATCTTTTTCATATCCTTTAATTCGTGGCAATGGATTATAATGAATAAAATTATATTTTAAAAGTATAATCTCACTTGTTTGTTCAGATAAAACTATCTTTTCATATTCATTAAGAGAATCATATTTTCTACCTGATTCATCGGGAATCCAGAATCCATATGCTTTTATTAAATCACTTTCTATCTGTTTATATTCATCATTTAATTTTTTCGCTAAGTTTTCGGGTTTTACACCCACAAATCCATTAACAATGTTCTTTTTCACAATAGCTTTACTTTTATTAAATACTCTTTTCAGTATTTTTGGTGTGATTTTATATTTTTTAAAAATATTAACACGAACTTCTTTATCTTTTTCAATATCTATAAAAGGAATTAATCTCCACAAAGTATTCTTCATATCTATTTCATTCTTTCCCCATTTCTTAATTTCTTTAATAAACTCTCCCTCTAATGATGCTGGAAGTAAAGTTCTTATTCTTAAATCATCTGATAGATTTTCTGCGGTAGATATAGCACTAGCAGTTTTACCTGTTCCTAAACCATGATAAACTAATAAGCCTCTATAAGGAGTTTCTAAAGATAAATAATTCTTTACAAGAACTTGATAAACATCTAAGAAATCTTCATCTTTAGTTTTTGTTAAGATCTCCTTATAATATCCATCATTAATAAACTTAACGAAAGATTTTCTGTGAGAACTTATATACTTTACATTTGTATATTCTTTCTTATTTTGAACTTTAGGTTTAGTTATTGGAACTACTTCATCTTTAAAATATATAATCTTTTTAGGAGGATATCCTATTTCATTAAGATCAATACTTATTTTACCTATTATTTTCTTATTTTTATCATATAAGTTGCGTATAGTATTATCTTCAGAATCAGGAGATTCATCATCAAAATAAAAATATCCTATAGTTTTATCATTAAGTTTTACAAATATTAAAGAATCTCCTAAACCGAATGAATCACCATCATAATATTCTATATCATTGATCTTTGACCATTTAATATCTTTATCTTTTAAAAAATCTTTTAAACTTTCAGAATCACTAGACCAAAACTCATTCTCTTGTAATGATATAGGAGAACTAGGAGCATATGTAGGGTCATCTAGTTTATTAATTTCTTCTAAAGTTAAAGTTCCTGGACCACCTGGAGAATCAGGGGCGTATGTCGGATCTTCTGTGCTATTCCACCATGGAGGTGGTTCTGTTGGAGATTTAGGAGATTTTTCTTCTTCTTGATGATCTTCTTTAAGCTCTAATTTTAATCCTTCTTTCAGATCGTATTTAATAATACCCTCGACATTACCATCTAATTTTGAATAAGTTTGTTTTATTTTCTTTAAAATCTTAAATTCACTTGATGTTATTTTATCTTGTTTTTCAAGTTCGGACAATTTTTTTGGAGAAATATTCTTTAGAATACCAGCAAAGAACTCATTAATTATCTCATTTAATCTATCATCTATAATTAGTTGTTTTTCTTCAACTTTTTTCTTTACAGGTTTATCTAAACGATAAATAATTTTATATTTAGATGTATTATTTTTAGACTTTGAATGTTCTTGTTTTAATTTCTTTAAAAACTTTTTCATATTCTCATTAATAGTTCCTTCATTATAAAGTTTTTCAACTTTAGAAAGTTTAATCATATCTAATTCTCCCTCAAAATATTGATCAAGAACATCATTAACCTCACTATTAATGACTAGTTTTTTCATTTTTTCGCTCATAGATATATATTATATATTATATTATTAATTATCACTTAAAACATTTTCACTAACCAATGCTCTATAAGCAGCATCTTGTTCTGCTTTTTTTTTTGTTTTACCTTCACCAATAGCTAATTCTTTTAAATTATGAATAATTTTACATCTAAAAATATCATTCTCCAAGGGTAGATGTTCATATGTAGGATTACTATTATAATTATGTTGAAGATATTTCATAATTTGTTCTTTATAATTTTTATCATTCATAATAAGATCAGGGAAATCTACATATTTTTCTATAAGATTAATTATAAATCTTTTAACAATAAGAAAATCATTTGTATCGAGATATATAGATCCTATAAAAGCTTCAAATACATCTTCAAGAATATGAGTATTATTTCTTCCATCACAATTATCTTCAACATGTTTAGATAATAATACTAATGAGTTCATCTCTAAACAATTACTATAATAAGATTCTTGTTCACCATTGACGAGTCTTGTTTTTATCTTAGTTAAAAATCCCTCATTTTGATCTTTATATCTCTTGTATAAGTATTCAGCAATGACAACATCTAAAAGAGCATCACCTAAAAATTCCATGTTTTCATAACTAGTCTTTTGAAGCTCTATACAATTTTCAGGTTTTTCATACTCTTCATAATCTTTCATATAACAATAAGATTTGTGATTAAATGCTATTTGATAAAGAGATAAATCTTTAATTTTAATATCTTTAATATTAACTTTTGAGAAAATATTAAGGACATCTTCAGAAGTAATATAATGATTATTAGGATTATAAGGATCAGATTTAAATTTTGTTGACATGAATGTTATTAATATTATATAATATATCTTTAATTAATATTTAAGCACTTGCGGGAGCATCCGATCCTGAAGCCCCTGGTAATTCAGGAGCTAATCCTGGATTAGCTACACAACCTTCTCCATCTTCAAGTGGTTTTCTCATAAGATCTGGACCGATAGTAGTATTCAAGAATGGACTTACCTGAACTTGAGGATTAGGAGGCTCAGATCTAATTTGTAAATTAGCATTTCTTAAACTCTGTCCAACGGTATTAACACCTATATGAAATCCGGAATCTAAGAGATTAACACCATTCAGAATACCCTCTCCAGCGGGCTTAGCAACATTAAAATCTTTAATAGCCTGTGAATCTTCTTTAGGAAGTAAATCTTCAGATGTCAGAGAAGGCTGGGGATAGCATGAAGAAGGAGTTCTTCCCATATTTTCCACAGATTTAGGAACTGCTTGACCATCACTTAAACTTTCAGATGCTGCTGGAGCCCCTGGCACTGAAGCAAAATCAGTAAATGGCTCAACATATACGAAGTTTTGAGGTAAAACTCCTGAAAAATTACCCATAATATCATTGTAAACTTCAGGCATCAAGAAACGAACAACAACAACAGCTAAAACAACAATAAGAATTACTTTCAACCATTGAGGCATTTTATCTAATTCAGAAAAACTAAAACCCATTTTATATATTACAATATAAAAAAAAAATACGTAAATTAATCATTGTTTATTTTATCATATTCTCCTTTTAATAATTGTAGTTTTTCTTCTAATATTTTAATTTCATTCTTTACTATATTTATTTCATTTCTTTTTGTTTGTAATTCATCATTTTTAATTTTTTCAGATTCAATCTCTTTTATCATTTCAGTATCTATTACATCTTCGGGTAAACTTAATCTGTTATCATCATATTCACTAAATAAACATTTATCGGGTATACTATATATTTTATGTTCAGCGAGTTTAATTTGTGTAATGTAGACATCGCAATAAAAATATTTCTTAAGAAACTTTAAACCCTTTACATGTAAAATACACTTAATTTCTGTATCACAATTTATCTCTTCTTTAGCCAAAGGGATACCATCTTTATTAAATATTCCACATACTATCTTATCTTTCATTCTAGGTATTCTTAATTCTATTTTAGGAAGTTCATCTTTAACAATAGGTTCGGTAATTCTTTTATACATATCTCTAACAATTTCTTCTGGAAGACTCTTTTTAAACCAGTTTTCACTATTATTTGTTGTACACTTAACATTATTTTCATCTAATTCTAATAATTTATCATAAACACTAAAATCTTCCGGAGAAATCTTAACAGAAAGAGTATTTTCACATTCAATGAGTTTTTTAGAACTATATACATTAGGTGTTTCTAAATAAAGAGGCTTGTCTCCATCATAAGTTATTGCAGAATAATAATAATTACCTTGCTTTATTGGAGATTTATAAACTATCTTATTATAGTCTAGTGAGTTTAATAAATAAATATCCGTCATTATAATCTTTAATAATAATAATTTATATAGTTATTAACGCAAATCTTTAATTATATATAATTTTAAACAAGATGTATAGTATTCACCTTCCACTTACCTACAAATACTTCTCCTGCTTTCCATAATTTATCTAAATAAATATCACATCTCATTTTACTAAACTTAGAGATATTAAATATATTTATTCCTGAATATTCATCAGAATATATATCTGTATTAAACTTATTATATGAAAATGGTATTTTAACAAGAAGATTCGGATCATATATTTTCTTTTTATCATGTTTTATCTGTGATATAAATCTATCACATTCAGTTTCATCTAATCCTAATAAACTCATCTGATAATATTCTAGATTCTGAATAAAATCAAAAAAGCTTTTCATTTCAGCTAACTCTTTTATACCAGTAAATTGTAGATTCATTGACCAATTTTCTTTATTTAAACCAAATGGACAAACCATTATGGGTGTAGTTACATATACAAATGGAGATCTCCCATAATATAATTGTAAATATCCGAACTTTTTGTTATCTTTAGGTTTACAAGTATCACATTCTTCAAACTCTTTATCACAATCTTTTACAGACATATCTTTACATTCAAAATGTTTATGTTTTATTTTATGTATAGTTATCTTATCATGAAAAATATCTTTAGTCTTAACAGTTTTATTACTTCTTTTCATTTATTTATGATATATATATATATCTCTTAAATAATTATTTAATATTTACTCTACAATACTTATCCTTTTTGTAAAATTATTCCAAGCATAGTGAACTGGTGTCTCATTTAAAGATCTAATATTCGGGCAAGTTTCTTTAATCGGTTTTTGTGAACCCCATAGAACATTTTGCGAGTTTGATATCTCTGGAGTTTCTAAAGAAATATTACAATTATTTTTATAATCTCTTTTACCATCTTTTATTGTAATATTATTATTAATTTTGTACATTTTTTCATCTGTTTGTTCTAAACTATAATAACTACTGTTATCAAATCCTTCCATAATATAAATGTATAGATAAAATTAAAAGATTATTTTTTGTAATCTTTAAATAAAAAAATAAAGTTAAGAGAATATTATACCGATTTATATATTTTTAAATGAAGAACTAAGCTTCTGAATCACAAATAAGATACAAATCATGATATATTCATTTTAATCATACACAGAAATTATATACTGTTAAGTTCTTACTAAAATATGATATAATCACAAAATATACAATTTATCCTTAACAATGTTAAAGAAAGGTTGTATTCACAATTCTATTCTATATTTAATTTCTCCTATATTTACGCGATTTTTATTTTTACTCATTAAATGTAAATATCTATTCTTTACTTTTTTTTCTACAAAATAATTAGATTTCATTATATTCTTTAATAGTTCAGCTTTTATATCTTTATCTAAATCTAGCTCTTTAGATATTTCGTTGATAAAATCTTTAGTATCAAGGAATAGTATAGATTCAATAAAATTCATATTTTTATATTTTAAAAGATATCAAAATATATCAAATTTAAGTATATAATAATCCATATTATATAATTATATCTTAATAACTCCCAATTCCATAAAAATGAATTAGTTAATGGATCTAAGAGGTAACTTGCTAAACCATAAAGTGTAAACACAATTTTTCCTGAACTATCTTGTCTAAATACTATATTACCTATATCATGTTCTATATAGATGATAAAGATAAATGTAAAAAATATAAAACCTAAGATTTCTATAATCATACTTATTTATACAAAATAACTAAAAATATCTTTAAGGTGATGTTTACGTATAAAATGATCTATATCTCTTGCTTCACCTCTTACAAATACTTCAAGTCTCTGTCCAACTATAAGATAAACTAAATACATATAAAAAAGAACCCAACTAAGACCACTTAGAACAATAGGCATATCATTTGTATAAAATAAACCATTTAAAATCCAACACGCATTAGATAATAATCCTAAAATCGCAAAAACAAGTGAATAAGAATCTATATCTTTAGTCTTAAAAGTTTTATAAACTTGAGGAACTAATGATACTATACCTAATAGAAAGGCTATTTTACCAGGATGCAATAAGTTATTCATATATTAAGGCATAATATTTTCTTCTTTATTATCTGGTTCCATTGGAGCTACGCCAATATTACTTTCTATTTCTTCTTTATCAAGAGATCCCTCTTGTAAACTTTTTTTCTTTTTTTCAGGTGGAGAACCACAACAGCAATTCATAGTTAGATGTGAATTATGAGTTGTGCCTTTTTCAGTATTATCTGGAGTAATTTGTTTCTTCATACGATAAATTATACCCAATAAAACCATACCACCACCACCTATTACATATTTTATCAAATCTTTATCAATCCCTGTATACTCTGAAAGTATTTCAGCATGATAATCACTACAATCCTCTTCACAACAACAAACACTTGTACCATTACCACATATAGGACCATCGGTCCATGCCCCTGATGATTCTGTAAAACATAAATCTGATGAACACCCTGTTTCACAGTTTGTATCACATAATGGTGGTCCAACTATCTCAACTGAACTTAATTCGCATTCACTAATCATACTTTGACATAATTCAAAACAAGTTTGACTCATTTTATTATAGATAATACATTTTATTTTTTCATTTATGATCCCATTATTCACCCATAATATATACTTTGGGTAATTTCTTAACATTTGACCATTCTATGAATGGTCCTCTTACACCCATAAATGTATCTTTTTTAAACTTCTGCCACGGTTTATCTTTACCTAAAAGTGTAAAAACATTTTGTTCATCTTTCGCTGGTAAGATACCATTCTTTAAAGGATACCATAATCCTCTTTTATAATTCACGTGAAGTTCTACATCATCACTCTCTTTTTTCTTACCTACTTTATAAGTTAGTCTTATTTTCATATCTCCTAAATATTCAAACGTAGCTTTTGAATGAATAAAGAACTTCTGAGGTTCAAATGCTTTATTCTTAGATTTCTTATCTAATACATCCCAAACATTCCTATCTAACATTAAGATATCTTTCTTTTCACCTATCTTCATCTTTTCAAAATCTTTTATCTTTAACCAATACTTTTTAGATCTCATATACCATTTCATAGTATGCAAACTACCCACTAATCCTTTCTTTATAGTTTTCTCTTTTTTTAATTCTTTTTTAGTCTTAGGTTTCTTACAATAGAACTCTTCAGCCCATTTATCACCATATCTATTCTTAGTTCTTTTAAACTTTTTAGATCCTTTAGGAATCTTAGTGAGTTTATCTTCAAAACCATCTTTATTCCATCCCTTAGCAGCATGAATATATCCTTCTTTCTTAGAAGGCAAACCTATCATAGACTTTGTTAAAATACCTCCATTTTTACGTTTTTCTTTTTTCTCATAGACTACAATTTCTTTAATGCAATCTTTTTGATCTATTATCATTATTAGTATTAGACAATATTTATTTTAGTGGTATAAATGATTCTTTATTAATTTTGATTTTGATATTATTTATATCTTTGGTTTCATTTAATTTATTATATGAACACGTATTTTTTTTATCTAATTTATAATGATTAAACCATATTTCATTTAAAGGTGGTAAATATTCGTTTTCTTGATTTTTTAAGACAACTTCGTGTATATCTGTGCTAATTGTATCTTTAACATTAAATATATTTTTATTACTGTGATTTCTATCATAATTCTCATTTTCAGATAAAGTTATTTCTGTAACCAGTTTATCTAAATTATGAAATCTAGATTCAAACCTTATCTGACCTAATTTCACATTTTTTATTTCAGATGATAAGGATTCTATGTATTGACTTATATTATCATAATCTTTAATTACAATATATTCATCCATATCTATATACGCACACCAATCAATATTATCTTTTTTTAATCTTTTTAAACAATGATTATGTGCTTCTGCTTGATTATATAATATATTTCCTTCTTTATCTTTTGGAGACCATTCTATTATATCAATACATTTATATTTTTCACATAATTTCTTGACATAATCATCCATATCTTTTTGAGTCATGTTTACTATTTTATCATAGTTTACATTATGTTTATTGATTTTATTATATACAATATATTTTCCACCTTCTTCCTGTCCAAATTCTTGTGCATCAAATCCACTTATTTTATTAACCTTAGAATTATCATATAAATAAAACCAGTTAAATCCCAATAAAATATGATAATTAATCCATTCCTCTAAAAATAAGATATTTTCTTTTAAAATAAATACTGTATGTATTACGAATCTTAAATCTGTATTTTCATAAGATAATATTTCTACAGATTTATCCATTTACGTATAATAATATATCTTAATATATAATTTTATTATAAATGAAACTAATAATTATAGGTGCTGGTTGGTATGGTCTACATATATATTCTTATATAAAAAAGTATTATAAAGAGTTTGATATATTACTTATTGAAAAATGTAGTGAAATATTAAATAATTCATCATTTTATAATCAAAATAGACTTCATATAGGCTATCATTATCCACGTTCTCATAAAACCAGAGAATTGTGTAAAAGCAATTACAATAGATTTATAAAAGAGTACATAGAGACAATTGATGAAATAAATAATAATTATTATTGTATTTCTAAAGATTCTATATTAGATTACAATACATATATTAAAATATTCTCTAATGATGATGTTTATAATCATACTATAGATAAAAATGACTTCTTAAAAAATATTGATGGAGATTTCATTAATACAAATGAAAAAATAATAAACTCCCATAAAGTAAAGAAATATTTTGAATCATTAATATCAGAATCAGAAATTAATTTTAATTATACAGTCAATGACATAAAAAAAGAAAATAAAAAGATAAAAATAAATAATGATCTAGAATGTGATATACTACTTGATTGTTCTTTTAATTCACTGGGAATAGATAAAGATTGTATTTATGAGTTAACAATAAGTTTAGTTTATTCAAGAATAAATAAAGAAAGAGATTATGGTGCCATAACTGTTATGGATGGAGATTTTTTTTCAATTTTCCCGAGGGATGATAATCTATATACATTAACACATGTAAAATATACTCCTTTAATAAAAAGTGAAAATGTAAATGAAATAATAAATTACAAAGTATCAGAAGAAAAAGTTGAAGAGATAAAAAAACTTATGGAGAATGATGTAGACAAATATTATAAAGATTTTTTAAAAGATTTCAAGTATGAAGATTTTTTTGTTTCATATAAATGTAAAAAAAAAACATCGTGTGATTTAAGAGACTGTAATATAATTGAAAAAGATAATATTATATCTGTTCATTGTGGAAAGATTACAGGTATTTTTGAGTTTGAAGATTATATTAAAAAATATCTGGATAATTATAAACAGTTATAAATATGAGGAGAAGATTCAATAGAAGAAGAAACTTTCGTAGAGAAGATATAGTTCATAAAATACGTGAAAATGAAATACAAGATATTGAAAAAACAAATAATTTCAAAAATATAGAAAAAGAATTAAAAGATATCCCTAAAATTGAATTGAAAAGTGGTGAAATACATGAGACACTGGATATTTATGATTTTATCGAACATTTATGGATCTCCAAAATATCTATACTAAAAAATAATAAACTAATAGTTAATTCGAATACATTTATAGAACAAGATGTTAGAGAGTTTCAAGAATATGGAGAAAATACAGATTTATCTAAAACTATACCCCATAAAATATATTCACGTATAATAAAAAATTATAATAAATTAAAAATAGACACAAAAAATATAGTAATAGAAGATAAATGTATATTTTTACATAATAGTTTTTCTACGGGGAATGTGGGACATAATCTATTTTGTATATTTAATATTCTACAAAATTACAAAGATAATATAAATATAAAATATATCTTATTTGATGAAATAGAAGAAAATGATATGTGTTCTAATATAATTAAACTATTTGTACCGTATAGAAATATTATTAAAATAAAACGGGATACAATATATAACTTAAAAAATCAAATAATAGATTATGAAAGACCTTTTCACCGAGTAGAAAATTATACTACTATAATAAATTGTACTTTAGATAAGATAAAAATAAATAATGATTTATTACTTACCCCAGAATACAAGAAAAAACTAAAGAATAGAAAAATAATACTGATAAAAAATACAGAACAAAAAAATATGATTCGCTTTGAAGATAGATTTGATGCGAAATTACTTTTTAACCATTTAATAGAACAAGACTGGTTGGTAATAAATCCTGAAGAATTAAACTTTTTTGAACTATCATATATTTTAATGAATGCTAAATTAATAGTTACTGCTCCAGGGAGAGGAATATCTTGTTGTAATAAGATATTCTTTAACTTGAATGCTAAAATTATAGGATTTTTAAATGATCCGAGTAGAAAAGATTTATATTTAATAAATAAAAAAGAGAATGAAATATTAGATGGGAAATATGATGCTATGTGTAATGGATATTACTATAATAAAATGGAACAGTTAATACTAAGTCCTATAAATATAAGCTATGAAAATGTAAATGAGTTCAAATCTCTCAATCTTTAAGTTTTATAATATTATGAAATATTCAATTTACATTTATAAATTAAATGATCTTGATCAAATATGTTGTACATTTCCTAAACATCTTTTATCTGAAGAAATGAATCTTTTTGATCATTTTGTCCATAATCTAAAAATACAATACAATATAGTAAATGATATCAATAAAGCAGATATAGCCTTTATTCCTATAGATTTTACTAAACTGATATATATAGGTGCCCACCATTCATATAGTATTGTCCCCGTTGATTGTCCACCCACCCCCCCCACAGAAGGTGTAGAACACAAAAATGTAATTATTGAATATTATTGGAATAGATTTGTTAGTCCATATTTACTGAATATCGATAAAATTAAACATTTCATGATATATTCATATGTTCTATATGATATAAGTTTTGAGTATATTCCTAATAAAATACATATATTTAGTTATGAAGATAGAACTACCTTTTCTGATAATAATATTAATGAGAAAGAATATCCTGTAATTATCCCGTATCCATTGAATGGAAACAAAATCTACAAGCAATCAATTATAAAAAATTATATGAAATATGAAAAAAAATACAATCTCGCATTTTTTGGAAGTTTAGATAGAAATGATATACTTTTATATTATAGAAGCTTTATAAGATATTTAAGCTTTCCACTAATAAATTATTCAGGTAAAGAAGCCTATAAATATTTACCCAATGTAAAATATCTATTTGTTTTGAGGGGCGATACACCTACCAGATTAAACTTTTATCAATGTTTTGCTTATGATATAGTTCCCATAATTTTCAAAAAAGAAATTAATCTATATAAGAAATTATTATGTCCTGAAATAAATATAGAAGAAAGTTGTCTTATTTTACCAGATATAGAAAATAACAAAGATATAGAATATGCCGTTATTGTAGATGATTTATTGAAAAGGGAACTAAGTGATGAAAATAACTACATAAATAAAATAAAAAATCATGAAATTATATTTAATAATTTCAATTGGTATGAAGAAAACTCATCCATCAAACCTCTCGAAAATATTATAAATTACTTAGTTAATATATAGATTATAACCCATACAATCTCACAAAATTATTTAATGATTTCATTAATATTTCAATTTCATCTTTTTGAGAATCAATTAACATTTCTAAATTAATAATACCATTATATTCATTAACCTTCAATACATGATTGAATATTTCATTTGATTCGTGTATATTTGAAAAATCTTTCATATATGGATTAGAAATATCAATATTACAAATTATATCCATATGATTTCTTAAATAATACCATTCATCATTTTCCATTACAGCATTTCCTAGATCAACCATCATTTTGATATTATTTTTGTTTATTTCTCTTATTATATCAGAGCACTCTTTTATTGTATTCATAAAATTACATTTATAATCTTTGCTATTATTTTCTAAACATATTTTAATATCTTTACCCTCAAGATAGTCTCCTAATCTTTTAAAAAAATCAATAAATATTTGTTTATTGTTTATTTTATCATCTAAGATTTTACGATTCATAGGACAACCAAATACTAAAATTGATAAATTATTTTTTTCAGAAATATCTATAATTTTTACGATATGATCATATAATTTAGATCTAGTATTTTCATCAAATATATTTAAATCATTTAATGTGTATGTTATTGATTGAAATGAATAAATATTTAACCCAGAAAAAACAGATAAATCTATTTCATCTATATCTTTCCACGATTTTATTAATTTTGTAGGTGCTATTTGAATATTTTTAATTCCATATAATTTTAAAATACAACTAAAATGCAGTTGTGATATATTATTCACACATATATTAGAAACGCATAATTTTGATTTATCCATTTTTTCAAATAATAAATAATCTTTTAATGATTGAATCACTTCATTTTCTTCTGCAATATAGTCCTTATTACAATTAAAATATCTTTTATATTTTGTACAGACATCATAATTCAATGTAAAAGAGTTATCCTCAGATTCTAATCTATAATCAATATCGTAAACTTCTTTGAATATCTGTACTATTTTTCTCGTATGGATAGGTTCTGTAAATAAATTACAGATCTTTATATCATGTTTAAGAATAATATCTAAATCTTTTTTTAACCAATCCAGAAAATACCACTGAAATGAAGAGTTTAATGGTATATTATTTACTTTATTATTATTGATTAGATCATATATTAAGTTTTTTTTAAGACCTTTTCCAAATAAAGCAGGTAATCTAACTATATTATAATCATTAAAAGTTTCCTTGATAAAGCATTCAAACATATATCTATTTTTACCATAGGTATGATTAGAATCTCCGATTAGATAATCCTCATCACATTGTTTGTCAATGGTATCATATACATCTATAGTACTTATTAAAATAAACTTTTTTACAGTTATATCCTTCAATACATGTTTAATTTCTTCTATAATATCTATGTCTTTTTGTGGATTTTTATTTGCATACCATTTTACTGCCGGGATAGCTGAAAAAAAAAGTGTATCAAATACTTTACCTCTTGCTGTGTAAAAGTTTTTGCTATTGTAATAATTATCAAAATTGTAGAATTGTAATAAGTTCATACCTACAAATCCCGTATATCCAACAATTGCATTCGTCATAATATTTTACACAATTTATAATATACAATATAATGCTTATTTTTAAGTATGAAATACCTACAAGGTTCAATGTTCATTTCCCTGTATATATCTCAAAAGATGATATAATAGGAGAAGATTTAGATAATCCCTCTCAATATTCTCTAGAAATATATTTCAATAAAATTATAACATCATCAAATTTCATAACATATGATATGAATGCTGCCGATATTATATATCTTCCAATATATACATTTTTACTCGGTTGGAGATCTCGATATTTATTTAATCATGCATATATAAAAAATAGTCTAAATGTATTGTTGACAATTATTGATAAAATTAATAAAGAATATCCTGGAAAAAAGATCATGTTTGTTTATAGTGATGTTATATGGGGGGTTTGTAAATCCTTTTCTACGAGATATGAAAATATTTATGATGAAAATAATAAAGGATTTATTAATGATATAAACTTCCCCAATAATGTTTACATAATTACTCTTGAAAGAGTGGTAGATAAATATTTAAATAATCAGATTAGTATTCCTTATATTCCTAATAAGCTAAATAAGAGTATTGATATTTCATCTAATAAAGAAGATTTAATATCATATATTGGAAGATACAGAAAAGAAGTTGAATATTTTACTAATATTAAGACTTTTTATATAGAGATAAAATATAACTGGAAATCTTCGAATAATATAGAAATGCACAAACAAATTGATCAAATGTATAAATGTAGTCATTATTCATTACAACCTCACGGTGATAAACAAACAAGGAGAGGATTTTATAACAGTCTCTTATGTAGGTGTATACCTGTTATATTTGAAAATAATGTTCAGATATATAAAGAAATATTTCAAGATTACATAAAAATTGAAGATATTTGTGTGATTATAAAATATAATGAAATACAGAATATTGAAAGTATATTGATAGAAAAATTAGGAGAAATACCTAATAAGATAAAAATGATAGATAAAATATATAATTTAATATCATACTCTGATAACAGTATATTAAACTATACTATCAATAATATAAAAAATTATAGTTTTAATTATTTCAAAGGCTTCTATATAAATCTTAAATACCGAGATGATAGAAAAAAACATATTATGAAGAATGTTTTAACTATAGATTTTTTCAAGAATATAATGTGGTTTGAGGCAATCAAAAATGATAATGGTAGTTTAGGATGCGCATTATCACATATCAATGTTCTATCACAACTCAAAAATAAAATAGATGATTATTATTTTTTAATACTTGAAGATGATTTTGAAATTACTAATGAAAATATTATGAATAATTTTGAAAGAGATCTAAATGATTTCATTTTATCTGGAGTAGACTGGGATATAATAAACTTGATATCATATAGGACTAAAGTAAAAAGAGATACTAAACCTATACATAATTTTCTAAAGACAGAAAGGACTCAGACTACAAGTGGATATATCATAAATAGATGTTCTCTGGATAAATTAATTAATCTATGGATTCAATCTGTAGAAGCTTTTCAAAACTCTAAAGATATGGAGAAAACTATAGAAGATTATTCAATTGATCAAAAGTGGAATGAATTAGAGAATATATATGTTTATAATTCTATCTTTGCAGGGCAACTATTAGATTATTCAGACATAACTAATAGAGATATTAGTGCTCCTAAAAACTTACGAGACAGAGAAACCGGACTAGTAACACATAATATAACTTACATATAAAACTCATTAACAAACTCAAAATCTTCAGAACTTTTTATATTAGTCACAATAATTTTATTGGAATAGTCTTTATTTCTATATTTAAACACTATAAAATTTATGTAATTAGGAAATCCACATATGGTATTATCTGAAATATCATGATTTTTAACAGGATATTTATCTCTAACCGTATCAGCAAATAACTTGTCCTCACAGCGATTATTTTCTACAGAATCCTGAGTTATATTTTCGACATAGTAGTCTATAACTTCTTTAGACATACCATAAAAAGGACCTTCATATTGTGGTCCATACCATAATCCAGTCGGTAGATTGTTCCATGTACCGTTGGCTACATAAGTATTGTAAGAACCAAAATACTTTATATCTTCGAGAACTATCTTAAATAAATAATCTTTTAATTTAGGTACATTCACAAATGTATCATCATCTATCTTTAAATATCTATTATATTCTTTATGAACATTAGATAAATATCTCCATAAACAAGTCATCTTTTCATTCAATTTGAAATAACCATCATCACATTTTAAATATAATTCATCACCTTTAATTTCATATTCTGTTTCCATATCCGGATCACCATAAATGAATAGATAATCAATATTTTTCTCATTTTTAATAGAACTTAACCAACTTCGTTTAATCCAGTCTTTGTGTTCTCTATTTTTTTCACAACTTATAATGCATATAAGAAAATTACGATTATTAAAGATTAATGAATTAATCTTATTATTCATTTTAAAGATTAATTCATTAATCTTTCCCTTTGCTTCAGTTAAGCTCTTTTCTAACTCATCAACTCTTTCTTCAAGTGTTTTTTTAGGAGTCTCATTTCTAATTACTCTTCTTCTAAGACCTTTTCTCATAATATTAATAATATTACTAATATTATTAGTATTATTAAACACATACATAAATCATCAAAAAAAAAATCTAAGATTAGAATATAAATGAATATAGATTTGACTCTTCCTCGTTTAAATACAACAACTATGCAAGTTTTAGTTGTGCTTTTCTATTCCTATATTTTAATCTTTCACATTAAAGATACAGAATATGCTAAGATGTTAATCTTAACATTCTTAACAATGGTTCTTCTTTGTTCCATGAAAGGAAATATTCTAGAAGCATTTACAACATTTGATCCCGAAGGAGATGAGAAGGTTGGTCCAAATGATCCTAAAAATATAACATATGATACAAATGTAACTACGGCACCAGCAACTGATGAAGCAGCTGGAACAATTATTCCTACAATCCCCGAAGTTCCTAAAGTTGTTCCTCCTCCCGACCCCACTGCAATTGCTGTCAACGCCGGTAATATGAGTGTTTATGATGGTATATGCTTACAGACTGGAAATAGTGAACCATGGATGAAATCTCCAGCA
>MDTG01309651.1_pt1 | contig 36844 bp, 43 predicted proteins | sample 811421 | NCBI WGS metagenome assembly MDTG01 (sample SAMN05326645, study PRJNA326480) | marine metagenome | isolation source: seawater | place: Pacific Ocean: South East | collected 2011
GAACCAACTTGTGAATAATGTGTTGTTATCCCAGTTATGGCGATAATCAATAGGTTGATCTTTTACACGGATTAAGCCGTAGTGCTCAAGATAGTTCAACGCTTCTAATTCAAAGTTTGAAACAACCCATACTACTGCTAGTGCAGATACTCCAATCCAACCACCAGCTGCAAAGAATAATGCTACTGAAGGTACTGACATTAAGTAACCACGGATCCAACGGTTTTGCCATGAAATGAAAGAGACACCTAAACGGTTTAGTCTTTCTTTTTCCATGTTAAACACGAATTTAGATTGACCTAGGTAAGATAGCAAGTAGTGACCATAAATTGTGCGACCGCGTGGTGCAGTTGCTGGATCATCTTCACTTGCAAGTTCTAAATGATGGTTATACACGTGTGCATAGCAGAAATGTGCTGAACCAGATAATGCCATTGTCATTCTTGAAATGATGAATGCAAAACCTTTTGTGTGTGACAGCTCATGTCCGTATATGATCCCTATACCTGCAAATATCCCTGTTGAAAGTGTTGCACCAATTAGATCTAGACCTGTTATTCCTGATGTTATTGGAATTAAGCCCATCCATACTGATGTTACTTCTACAGGCATACCAGACATAAAGCCATAGACACGCCATGCTAGTGCGAGTTGTAGTAGTACAAATACTGGTAACATGAAATACATTACTAGATTTTGAAACATTGGACTCGCTAGTGTTTCACCTGTGTCACTATGCATTTGGCTTGATGCTTGCTTTTTTATAAGTGTATCTATAATGATACCTACAAATAATAGAGCAACGCCGAGCCATGCAAATATTCCGCCTGCTAGTACTCCTGCGAAGGTTACCAGTATAAGTACAGGTGCAAGCAAATATTTAATGTTTGCGAATATTGTTGACATAATACACCTCCTACGTTGTATTCTTGTCTATAATTAAGTGAACATATGTATTATAATATAATTATTGTCTAATATTTGTATACTTTGTCCACTTTCTGTCTAGGACAATAATATAACAATATTGCGTTGTCAAGCTACAAAACTAAAAAAAGTAGTTTTTTTATGATTTAATTGGGAAAATTTACTTGGATGTATACTTCTTACGAAATTTAGCTATTCTACCCTCTTTTGCTTCTATCCTGCCCTTGCCAGTATAAAATGGGTGGGATTCAGATGAAGTTTCAACTTTGTAGACTGGATACTCTTTGCCATCCTCGTATTTCATAGTCTCCTTGGGAGATAGTGTAGATGAAATTAAAAAACTCTTATTGCAAGTTACATCATGAAATATAACTGGTTGGTATTTTGGATGTGTATCTTTTTTCATAATGAGCTAATATAACATAAAATATTTAGTGTAAAAACACTTTAATCTATTAAATTAATATTGTTTTATGGCAGTAAAAATTGTACAAGTCACTGATTTACACATTGCTTCGGATAAAAGGTTTGAGGCACATGGGGTGAACACTTTCCAATCAGCTAAGAATGTTATTACTAATATCAGTGAAATATCTAATCTAGACTACTTAATAATGACAGGAGATCTATCTGATGATGAGAGCACAGAATCATATACGTATATTGACGAACTTCTTCACAACTTTTCTGCACCAGTCTACCTAATTCCTGGCAATCATGATGCGCCTGATATATATAAGAAGATACATAAAGGAAGAATATGTAATCATAATTATTTTGTAGTTGGTAATTGGGTGATATATATGTTCAATACAAAGAAGAACAGCTCGCCTAATGGCCTCTTGAAAGAGGAGGAATTAGTTATATTTGATAAACTTCTCTTAACGCATGCGGAAAAATCGTTTATGCTATTCACTCATCATCATCCAATTCCTATTGGATCAAAATCTATGGATAAAATGATGATTGAAAATTCACATGAGATAGTATCAAGAATAAAAACTAATACTTGTATCAGAGGTATAGCTTGGGGACATGTACATGAAGAATTCTTCTCTACTATCAACAATACTAAATTTTTTTCTTGTCCATCCACATGCTATCAAGCTAAACCGCAGACTAAAAAATACACAATTGATCATGAAGAGTTACCTGGATATAGGATAATAACTCTTCATGAAAGTGGAGATATAGATTCTGAAGTAATTAGAGTTGATTCAAAATAAATACAATTTAATTGTAACCTTTCTCGCCATGTTCTGATAAATCTATTCCCGTTTCTTCGTCTTCTTCGGATATTCTTAATCCCAACACATTATCAACTATACGTAAAATTATGAATGTAAATAATCCACACCAAATAATCGTAAATACAATACCTATGAATTGAATACCTATTTGGCTTGATATTGAATTATCTAGTCCCATGCCGCCAAAACTTGCGGAAGCAAATATTCCAGTTAGTAATGTACCTAACATACCTCCTATTCCATGCACAGGAAAGACATCTAGTGAGTCATCAATTTTAAGAACTTTTTTGATATATTGTGTAGCTTCATAACAAATAAGGCCTGCGAGCACACCAATTATTAATGCTCCGAGCGGTCCAACAAAACCAGATGCAGGTGTGATAGTCCCTAATCCTGCAACCATTCCGGTTACAATCCCCAGGACACTTGGCTTTCCTTGTTTAGACCATTCCCTAGCCATCCAAGATAAAGATCCAGCTGCGGCACCTATATGTGTGACTAGCATAGCCATTCCAGCAGATTGATCTGCTGCTAATGCAGACCCTGCATTAAAACCAAACCAACCAACCCATAACATTGAGGCACCGGCTACTGTCATAGATAAATTATGTGGCGGCATTGGTGTTGAAGGAAAACCTTTTCTCTCCCTTAACATTACAGCTGCAACCAAGGCAGCTACACCAGCATTTATATGAACAACTGTTCCGCCCGCAAAGTCCATTAATCCTAGTTCTCCTAGCCATCCACCGCCCCATACCATGTGACATATAGGGGCATAAACAAAGACCATCCATAACATGCTAAACAATAACATTGAAGAGAACTTCATTCGTTCTGCAAACCCACCAACAATTAAGGCCGGTGTAATGATGGCAAAGGTTAGTTGAAACATTGCAAAGACAGTTTCAGGTATGTCTCCACTTAAACTAGTGGCTGTAACTCCAATCATGAATACATTACTCAGTCCACCAATGATACCATTTAAAGATCCACCGTCACTGAAGGCTAAGCTGTACAAAAGAACTACCCAAAGTAGAGTAACAGCACAAGTAAGTGCAAAACACTGCATTAATACAGATAATACATTTTTACTTCTCACTAATCCCGCATAAAAAAATGCTAAACCAGGAATAGTCATAAGAAGGACTAGAGCTGTGGATGTTAATATCCAGGCTGTGTTTGACCCAGAGAGTTCATCTGATGCGTATGTCACATCACTTATTAGTAATGGAGCGACCGCAAAAGATAATAATATATATTTTGTTAATTTATTCATTTTTATTCTCCTCAATGACTATTATCATGCACAAATTGTGCCAAAATGATGCACATAGGTAAAAAATATAAAAGTCTTTGATATAAAGCAAAAAAAATGAAATCATTGATTTAATGTACTATTGTATATAAAAAGAAAGTAATTAATGCACATATAACGACATTTCTTGCACTATTATGGAACATAATAAAAAAAAATTTGACGCAGTAATAATTGGTGGAGGTCCCTCTGGTTGCACAGCAGCTTTTAATTTGAAGAAAAGCGGTTTAAATGTGCTGATTCTTGATAAAGCGGAATTCCCTAGGCATAAACCTTGTGCTGGTGGGATAACAATGAAAACGCTAAAGCATCTACCTGTCAATATAGACCATCTCGTCGAACATACAGCAAAAAAAATGGTTTTTGACTTTGGAGGGTCAAAAAGAGTTGGCTTATCACACAATATAGGTTCATGTGTTATGGTTATAAGAGATGAATTTGATAATTATTTTTTTAATGAGACATTGAAAATAGGTGTTAAGTTTAGAAAAATAAATCAGATTAAAAATATCCAATCTTCGTCTACTATCACGATAGAAGTTGATAATGATCAAATTGAATGCAAGTATTTGATTGGTGCTGATGGAGCAAACAGTGTTGTTAGAAAATTAACTTCGAGCCTAAAATATAAGAACCCTGTATTTGCATATGAAGGAAAAGTTCCAAAAAATAAAACTAATATTCAAACAGAGTTTATATTTAATAAATATGGTTATGCGTGGATATTTCCAAAAAAAGATCATTATAATGTCGGCATAGGAAGGCTAGTTCCATCTCCAGATAATAAGAAATTATCTAAAAAAGAACTTTTCGATTTTGTCTCAAAAAGATTTAATGATGAGAATGTTGATAACATAACAGCTTACCCGATAGGAACTGAAGGTCAAGAATACCAAGCTGTTAATAACATTTTCCTGGTCGGTGATGCAGCTGGGTTTGCTGAATCACTGTTAGGAGAAGGTATTTATAATGCCGTCTTATCTGGTAAATACGCTGCTAAATCCATTATCTCGTCATTATATAATAATAAAAGTACAGCAGTAGAAAATTATAATAGTTTTCTCTCAGATTTAAAAAATGAATTACAAATCTATCAAAAAGGGTCAAAGATTTTATATGGATTTCCAAGAATAAGCTATTGGATGATGCGACTTGGTTTAGGTAAAAAATTTATGAATGGTTATTCAGAGGGGAAAACATTAACAGAGATAATGGGGAAATCTAATATTTTTGCTAACTAACCCTATTCTTACAAAAATTTGCAAGATTTACTAAATTATCCTTATATAATCCCGGGCTAAGTGGTTTAAGGGCAGAGATTGCCAGATTAGTTTGTTCGTCAATTTTCTGCTTTATATATAAGTTCGAGCTGTATTTTTCTAAAATTTTAATGACAGAATCCTCATTCACATCCGATTTACTAAATGCATTTCTAATACTCTTGGCATCTTCATCATTAGACTGAGATATTGCATGGATAATTGGCAATGTGGCCTTACCTTCTAATAAATCTTCTACTATATTTTTCCCTGTAATATCTGATTGACCGAAATAATCAAGATAATCATTTCTTAATTGATATGCATTTCCAAAATGCAATCCAAATGATGACAATGCATCTACAGTAATATCATTTCCACCAGCAATTATCGCACCGATTCTAGCAGAAGCTTGAAAAAGTATTGCAGTCTTCCTATAAATAATGTCCATATACTCGCTCTCATTCACATCTAAATTACCTTTATTCATTAGCTGCATCACCTCTCCTTGAGATATGATGTTTGTAGTTTTTGCTAGGGTCTCATAAACTTGTGAATTATTTATTTCTACAATAATCTCAAAAGCTCTAGAATATAAAAAATCTCCGACTAATACTGCGCCTTCATTCCCCCAAATCATGTTGGCCGTATCTCTGCTATGTCTTATCTTAGACATATCCACAACATCATCATGCAGTAATGTAGCTGCATGAATAAATTCCACAACAACTGCTGCATCTATCAAGTCTTTAGTTTCATTACGAGTTGATGAATATGCTGATAGAAATAAAAGTATCGGCCTCAACCTCTTCCCTCCACTAGTAATGATGTGAGAACTCAAATCATTAATCATAGAAACCTGGGTTTTTGATCTATTCTTCAGATTTATATCTAATTTTTTCAGGTCCTTAGATAATAGTTTTTTTATAGATGAAATTGTCATTCTTCTATATTACAGATTCATGTGAAAAAGAGCTAGTTATAAGAAATATCCAAATATTTATCGAATAAAACGGATAAAAGTATTTATTAAATCCTTAATACAAGGTAAAATCATCTGAATTTACAGGTTCAACTATGTACGCAATAATAAAAAATGGATCCCAACAATTCAAGGTTACTGAAGGTGACACTATTAAAGTGGATTTAATCGCTTCTCCAGAGGGCTCTCCTGTAGCGTTTAATGAGATAATCATGGCATTCAATGATAAAAATGAACTTGTCCCTGCTGAGAAGTTATCAAAAATCAAAGTTAAGGGTACCATCGAAAAACATGGTAGATATAATAAAATACGTGTAGTAAAATTTAAGCGTAGAAAACATCATATGAAATCACATGGACATAGCCAGGATTTCACTCAGGTAAAGATTGAATCTATAAAATAAATTAGGTAAAAAAATGGCTCATAAGAAAGCAGGCGGAAGTACTAAAAATGGAAGAGATTCTGAGTCTAAGAGACTCGGTGTTAAAAGGTATGGAAGCGAATTTGTAAAAGCTGGGAACATAATACTTCGCCAAAGAGGAACACCTGTGAAAGCTGGAATAAATGTAGGATGCGGAAGAGATCATACATTATTTGCTAAAGCTGATGGTTATGTATTTTTTCAAAAAAAAGGGCTAGGCAAACATAAATTTGTCAGTGTTCTACCTACAAAAACTGTCTAAAATCTAATAATTATGAAATTCATCGATGAGACCACAATCTTGGTTAAAGCTGGTAATGGTGGTGACGGCTGTTTAAGCTTCAGGAGAGAAAAATATATACCATTTGGAGGTCCAGATGGAGGAGATGGTGGTGATGGTGGTTCAATCATTGTGAAGGCAAAAGATGGACTGAACACACTAGCAGATTTTAGAAATAAGAGTAAATTTATTGCACCTAATGGTAAAGCAGGAGGCAGTAAAAATAAAAAAGGAAGATCAGGAGAAGATCTAATAATAGAATTACCTGTTGGAAGCATAATCTACGACTACGAAACTCAAGATATGTTATGCGATTTAAACGAAAACAACAAGGAAATTACTCTGGTTACCGGTGGTAACTTTGGTCTTGGTAATACCAGATTTAAGAGTTCCACAAATAGAGCTCCAAGGAAAACAACTAAAGGCACTCATGGTGAAGAGAGACATTTGAAAATTATTTTAAAAGTATTAGCAGATGTTGGGCTTGTAGGATCTCCTAATGCAGGTAAAAGCTCGATACTTGCTGCTATAAGTATGGCAAAACCAAAGATTGCTGATTATGCTTTCACAACCATTCATCCAAATTTGGGCGTCGTACTAATAAGTGATTATGAAAAATTTGTAGTCGCAGATATACCTGGTCTTATACAAGGAGCTTCATCTGGTTCAGGACTAGGCATACAATTCCTTAAACATATTTCCAGAACTAAATTGTTATTACACACGATAGATGTTTCTGGGTATAATTTAGAAAAAATAAAAAACGATATAAATATTATTTTAAATGAATTGGAGAAATATGACGATGAACTTGTCAAAAAAGATCGATGGTTTGTATTCAATAAAATTGATCTTCTTTCTAATACTCAATTAAATGATTTAAAAGCATCAATAAATGATAATATAAGTGGTGAAATATTTTTTGTATCTGCAAAAAATAAAAATGGGCTGCCTGACTTATGTAAGCAAATTACGGAGTATTTGAAAGATGAACTATAGAGTTGTATTAAAAATTGGGAGCACATTAATTAGTGCAGATAGTGATTCATGTTTAAAACTGATAAGCAATATATCCAAACAAATAAATAAAATTTTAAAAAATAATGTTGATTTTATAATTGTAACATCCGGAGCTATTAGCGAAGGTCAAAAGGTTATGAATATTCATGATAGACCAGAAGAGCTAAACTCCTTACAAGCATTGGCAGCAATTGGCCAGCAACAATTAATGTCTGTATATGAAAACGCATTCAATAAACATGATATCATCACTGCACAGGTTCTTCTAACTCATGATGATATGCTAAACAAAGACAGACACTCTAACGCTAAGGTAACTATAGAAAAACTACTAGAACTAAATGTTTTGCCAATCATTAATGAAAATGATGTTGTGGCCACAGAAGAGATAAAGTTTGGAGACAATGATAAGTTAGCTGCAATGGTAGCTAAACTAATAAATGCTGATTTGATGATTATTTTAACTAATCAAGATGGATTCTTTACTAAAAACCCAGACTTACACAGTGATGCAACTTTGATAAAAAATATAGCTGTAAATGAACTTCGGTTTGAAGATTATAATGACAAATCCAAAAGCAAACTAGGAACTGGTGGCTTTGTAACTAAATTACAGGCTGTAAAGATAGCTGCCGAAAGTTCAACTGACACAGTTATCGCGTCTGGATATCAATCAGATGTCTTATTAAAAATAATTGATAATGAAGAAGTTGGGACAAAATTTATCTGTAAAAAATAAATGATTCTATGATAGGTTTTTAATTTGTCTGTTTAATCTTGACTTGTGTCTAGCAGCTTTATTCTTATGTATTAGTCCCTTGATGACTAATTTATCCATTACTGACACGGCTTCTCGATAGTTTGTAGTTGATGCTTCTTTATTTTTTTCAGATAGAGATTTCAGGACTTTCTTAATACTAGTTCTAAAATTTGATTTTTGTGCAGAATTTCTAGTTCTTGCTTTATCAGCTTGTCGGACCCTTTTTCTTGCTTGTGCAGTATTTGCCAATGTAATCTTCTCCAATTAAAGGTAAAATGTAACAAGATTATCTCAGTGTAAGGTAATTCTGTCAACTGATAGATGAGAAATGGCTAAATAAATATTATGCAAGATCATAAGAATTCTCTGGTAAAATCGTCATACATTGTCGGAAGCATGACGTTTATCTCACGTATATCTGGTTTTATTAGAGATATAATTTTTGCAAATATTTTTGGTGCATCAAATAATACAGATGCTTTTTTTATAGCATTCAAAATACCTAACTTTTTTAGAAGACTTTTTGCTGAGGGTGCATTTATCCAATCTTTTGTGCCAGTTCTTAATGAGTATAAAGTCAAAAACCCAATTGAGTTAAAAAAGTTTATAAGCTTTGTTCAGGGTAATCTTGCACTTATATTATTTATAATTGTACTTCTTGGTATTACATTTTCTGAAACTATTATATCAATTTTTGCGCCTGGTTTTACTGAATCTGACTCGAGATATATGTTAGCAAGCAAAATGCTAGAAATAACCTTTCCATATTTATTATTCATATCGCTAACTGCTATGTCAGCAGGTATATTTAATACTTTTGATAAGTTTTTCTTACCAGCCATAACTCCTGTTGTTCTAAATATATGTTTAATTACTGCAGCCCTTTTCTTTACACAAATATTTAGCGACCCAATAATTTCTCTAGCTTACGGAGTATTGATTGCAGGTGTTATTCAATATCTAATCCAATTACCTCTATTATACAAGTTAGATCTGCTGGTACTGCCTAAAATAGGCTTTGCCTTTCAAGGTGTTAATAAAGTAATAAAATTAATGTTACCGGTTATGCTAGGAACGGCAGTTATACAAATAAATCTTATAGTTGATTCAATAGTTGCATCAATGTTATCTACTGGTAGTATTAGCTGGCTTTATTACTCTGATAGGCTAGTGGAATTTCCATTAGGAGTTTTCGGTATTGCAATAGCAACCGTAATATTGCCAGCATTATCTAAAAAATATACAAGCGAAAACATTAATGAATATAAAAATACGCTCAATAAATCAATTAATCTATCAATAGCCTTTGGCATTCCTGCGATGATAGGTCTCATAATACTATCTGACATAATTATTATTACTTTATTTCAATATGGAAGTTTTACGCCTATAGATACTTTGATGAGTGCATGGAGTTTAATGGCATATGCAGTCGGGCTACCTGCATTCATATTAATGAAAGTATTGTTAACTGGTTTTTTCTCCAGACAAGATACAAAAACGCCTGTTAAATACGGCATAATAGCCGTAATATTTAATATATCGATGAACCTATCTGTTCTGGCATATTATTCAACATATGAATTTGAGGGAGCTCATGCATTTCTGGCACTCGCAACATCACTATCTGCATGGATACAGGTATTACTTCTTCACAACAAACTAAAAAAGGATGGCTACATACTAAATGCAACAATTTTTAGCATGCAGACATTGCAGGTTTTTGTATGTTCGCTAGTAATGTTACTAGTTCTTATTTATATTCTCTCTTTTGTATCTAATTGGACACAGTTAGAATATTACATTAGAGGTATCTTGCTACTTTTTTATATAAGTATTGGTGGGATAACATACTTAATAAGTATGTATTTTTTTGGTTTTAGATTTAAAGAGTTCTATATATGATTGTAATAAATAATTTAGATAATATGAAGAGTTCCTATCCTTGTGCCATTGCAATAGGTAATTTTGATGGTATGCATGATGGACATATTAAACTGATTAAAAATGTAGTTAAATATGCCAAGCAGAATAATTTATTACCAACTATTCTAACTTTCGATCCAATGCCACAAGAGTTTTTTAAAATTAATAATTTTTTTAAAATAATATCTAGCGAAGAAAAAATTGAAATATTAAAAAAGTTTGAAATAGAACAGGTAATACAGTTACCTTTTAATGAAGAGTTTTCTAGAGTTTCGGCTGAGAGTTTTATTGAAGATATTTTAGTAAAAAAATTGAATTGTCAATATATTGTAGTTGGAACTGATTTCAAGTATGGGAATAAAAGGCAAGGTGATATAGATTTACTTCAAAAATATATGGATAATGGCCATTTTAAATTATCTAAAATAGATCTACTTAAAAGCTCCAAGATAAAAATATCTAGTTCCTTCATTAGAAATCTATTAATTAAAGGGGACTTTGAAATTGCAAATTCTCTATTACATAAGCCATTTAAATTATCCGGTAAAGTGGTACATGGAGAAAAATTAGGAAGGTCTTTAGGGTACCCTACTGCAAATGTAGAAATATGTAATTCTTATCCAATAAATGGTATATTTCTAGTGGAAGTTAATTTAGGTAGTCATAAGAATTTATACGGTCTAGCGAGCATAGGTAATAAACCGACGTTTTCCGGTAAAAATGATTTATTAGAAGTATTCATACTTAACTTTAACTCCAATCTTTATGGCCAAAAAATAGAAATTATGTTCTTAGAAAAAATAAGAAACCAGATTAAATTTAAAAATACTCAAATGTTAGTAGAAAAAATGAATGAAGACACTGAATATGCGGTAAAATTAATCAAAGAAAAATATGAATTATAAAGAGACACTAAATCTTCCTTCAACTAAATTTCCAATGAAGGGTAATCTCCCGAATAAGGAGCCTGAAATCCTGAAATACTGGGAAAGTATTCGCCTTTATGAAATGATACGGAAAGAAAATGTTAATAATAAAAAATTTATACTCCATGATGGCCCGCCTTATGCTAATGGCGATATTCATATTGGCCATGCAGTTAACAAAGTATTAAAAGATATTGTCATAAAAAGTAAGACTTTGTCTGGATATGATTCTCCATATGTACCAGGTTGGGATTGTCATGGATTACCTATAGAGCTAATGGTTGAAAAAAAGCATGGTAAATCTAAATTTCTTGATGACAAAAATGCTTTTAGAAAAGCATGTAGACAATATGCAAGCAAACAGGTTGATCGACAGAAAGAAGATTTCATTAGATTAGGAGTAAATGCTGACTGGGAAAATTCATATACGAGCATGGACAAAGAATTCGAAGCATCTATTATTAGAAGTCTATCCCTTATACTTAAAAATAATCATATATATTTTGGTTCAAAACCTGTTCATTGGTGCATAGAGTCTGAATCTGCTCTAGCAGAAGCAGAAGTTGAATATCAAGATATCGTTTCTGATGCTGTGGATGTACTATTCGAAGTAGGTAATTTTGATGATTTTAGAAAAAAAACTTCTATTGATAAAATCAACAAAAAAATATACTTTGTAATTTGGACTACGACTCCATGGACTCTTCCTGCTAACGAAGCTATTGCAGTAAAAGATAATATTGTATATTCAGTTGTTGCTATAAAAGACAAATATATAATTGTGGCAAAAGAGCTTATAGAACAACTAATGTTAAAAATTGATGAACCTGACTATGAGGTAATCAAAAATACTACTGGTGATAAATTGATAGGACTAAATGCAAAACATCCTTTCTACAATAAATTTGTACCTGTTATAAATGCCAATCATGTTAACACTGAGAGTGGGACAGGTTTGGTGCATATTGCACCAGGACATGGTCAAGATGACTATATTGCTGGTATAGAAAATGGATTAGATATTTTTAATCCTGTTAATGATAAAGGGGTTTATGTTGACTCCCTAGAATTATTTGGTGGTATACATATAAGAAAAGCTAATGAACCAATCATTAGTAAATTAATTAAAGAAAAAACATTACTTCACCAAGAAAAGTACTCTCATAGTTACCCACATTGCTGGAGATTTAAAACACCATTAATATTCCGATCTACTCCTCAGTGGTTTATTAGTATGGAGCAAAATAACCTCCGAAATAAAATACATAACACACTTAAAGATGTGAAATGGCTTCCTGAGTGGGGTTATGAGAGGATTAAAAATATGATTGAGAATCGACCTGACTGGTGTATCTCTAGACAAAGAAGCTGGGGGGTACCAATCCCTTTTCTTGTAAACAAAATAACCGGTGAATTACATAAAAGAACTCCAGAAATACTCTTGCAAGCAGCAGATATTGTTGCAAAAGAGAACATAGAGGGCTGGTTCGAGTATAATAAAGAAGAACTTATCGATAGCAACCTTGATGATTATGAAATGGTTACAGATACCCTAGATGTCTGGTTCGATTCAGGCTCTTCGCATCTGTGTGTAATGCAACAGAGAGGTTTAGGTGATGTAGCAGATCTCTATTTAGAGGGTTCAGACCAACATAGAGGATGGTTTCAGTCATCAATTATCACAGCTCTTGCAACAATTGGGAAAGCACCATATAAGACCGTGCTAACACATGGTTTTGTTGTTGATGCCCAAGGTCAGAAAATGTCTAAGTCACAAGGCAATGTTATATCTCCGCAAGAGATCATAAAAAGTAAAGGGTCGGATATATTACGACTATGGGCAGCAAATACTGACTATAGCAAAGAAATGCATATATCAGATGAAATCATAAATAGAACTGCAGAATCTTATAGAAGGATACGAAACACACTGAAATTTCTATTATCAAATATTAGTGATAATGATGAAAAATTTAATGACATCAAAGATAATGACTTACTGGTACTAGACAAATGGATTCTATACAAAGCAAAAAACCTTCAAAATCAGATTATTAAGAATTATGACAATTATAAATTTCATCAGATTACTCAAGATATACAGAATTTCTGTACCACATATCTTGGTGGTTATTATTTAGATATTATCAAAGATAGGCTGTATACATCCAAAAAAGATGGTGTAGCAAGATTGGCAGCTCAATCAACATGTATTATGTTACTTAAGATGATAAATAAATGGATAGCACCTATACTTTCATTTACAGCTGAAGAAGTATATCAACATTTATCTGGGTCTAAAAAAGAATCGGTTTTCCTAGAAAAGTGGGATACAAAAAATATTGAAATTAGTCAAGATGAAATTAAAATATGTGAAAATATATTCATCTTGAAACAAAAAGTATCAAAAGAACTAGATGATGCAAGAAGTTCTGATCTTATAGGATCCTCTCTAGACGCTAATGTTGAACTTATAGTTGAAAAAGAATTGTATAATTCATTAGTAATATATAGCGAAGAATTAAAATATATATTTATATGTTCTCATTGTGAATTGAAACAAGGTGACAAGCTCTCCATAACTATTCATAAAAATATAAATAATAAATGCGATAGATGCTGGCATAAAAATGAATCCGTTGGAACTATAAAAGATCATCCTAATTTATGTGCTAGGTGCCATGATAATATTTATGGCGATGGTGAAAAAAAGATTTTAGCGTAAATGTTGCTTCTATCTATAATAATCATAAGCTTTCTTGTTAGTATCGATTATTTTTCTAAATCATATTTAAAAAGTATTTTACTGGATGGACCAATAAGTATTAATAATTTTTTAACGTTTCAATTAATTAAAAATAAGGGTATTGCATTTAGTATTCTAAATTCTGATTCAATCTTAATTAATACACTATTACTTATAATTATTCTAGCGATAACATATTTTATAGCATCTCATTTTTATCGGAATATTAATAATATGATTATGATGGAAAAATTATCATTTATACTTATCATCTCCGGAGCTATTGGTAATCTTCTAGATAGATTTATATATGGATATGTTATTGATTTTATATTTATATCATACAAGAGTTTTTATTTCCCAGCCATATTCAATGTAGCAGATATATATATTACAATAGGAGCAGTCATATTAATTATATTATTATTTAGAAAAAATGAATCACATAATAAAATTTAACTCTCTAGTAAAGATGAATTACTCCATAGAGGGCATAAATAAAATTGTATTCGAATCAACATTTGAATCTAAACCAGTTGTAATAAGGATTGGAAATGGTTTATTGCCACAGAAACTAGAAATGACACTGTATGGCTTAGAGAAGAATGCAAAACAAACCATGTATCTTGAAGCACAAGATGCATTTGGGCTACGTGACGAAAGAAATTTTCATACTTTAAAAAAAGATGTTTTTCCTGATAAAGAAATGATAAAAGTAGGTAATATTATTGAGGCTGAAGTTGAAAATAATGATAAAGATTCCAAATATACATTTGCCAAGATCTGTAAAATAAACAATAATGATGTGATAATAGATTTGAATCACCCATTAGCTGGTCACAAAATAATTTTTAAGGTACATATTTTAGATATAAATGAATAACCTAAATAAAACAGAATTAGTGCTCGCTACACCAAGAGGTTTTTGTGCTGGTGTTGAAAGAGCTGTAGATATAGTGGAAAAAGCTATAGAAAATTTTGGCGCTCCTATTTATGTTAAACATGAAGTTGTTCATAATAAATTCGTCATCAAGAATTTAGAGCAAAGAGGTGTAAAATTCATTGAAGATATTTCGGATGTCCCAAATAGATCTATCTTGATTTATAGCGCACATGGTGTATCTATTAAGATCAAGCACGAAGCTGAAAAGAAAAATTTAAAGATATTTGATGCTACATGCCCTCTCGTTACAAAAGTACATATGGAAGTGCATAAATATTCAAAAAATAATGCAGATGTAATCTTAATTGGACATAAAGGTCATCCTGAAATAGAAGGCACCTTAGGTCAGTATCAATCAAAAAAAGGACATATTTACCTAGTAGAGAACAAACAAGATGTCGATAGCTTGACTATAAATAATAAAAATGTTGCATATGTGACCCAAACAACATTATCAATAGACGATACTCAAGAAATAATTAATCTAATTACAAAAAAGTTCCCAGATATACAATCACCAGCTAAAAAAGACATTTGTTATGCAACACAAAATAGACAGGATGCGGTTAAGTCAATTTTAAATATATGTGATTACCTAATTGTAATTGGTTCTGAGAATAGCTCAAATTCTCGTCGGCTTGTAGAGTTAGCATTAAAAAATAAAATTGAATCAAAACTTATAGATAATAAAAATGATCTAGATCTTAGTATTCTAGAGAAAAAAAAGGTTATAGGTATCACAGCAGGTGCATCAGCGCCAGAAGTGCTGCTAAACGAGGTGATTGATTTTCTAACGAATAATGGTGCTAAGCTTAGAGAAGTGACTGATAGTCAGATTCAGGAGAATGTTACATTCATGTTACCAAAGGAACTTAGAACTTTATAGATCATGAGTAACGTTATCATCTAACTCTTCATCAGGAGGACTAAACGCTGGATCATTTGGATTAAGGAAAATGAACTCATTCTTACCCTCTTCTAATTTGACATAATCCAACTTACAATTTTTGAGATGAATCATGCAATCAGGTGAAATAATTATCTCTATACCGTTTACCTTTAATCTAAGGTCTTCTTCTTTTGAGTTATCAAAACCCATACGATAGTTAAACTTACCATTACTTTCTACGTTTACAGCAATTCTCAATGGCCATTCAGAAGATTTCGATGATTCTGAAGACTTTTTTATCTGTTCTGCAGCACTATCACTTATTTCAAATATCTGTTTTTGCTTCATGATTCTTTATATTATTAACATAATTTAAAAACTGTTCAATCCAATTATTTTTTTTTGTTGACCTTAAATGACTATAGCATGCAACAAGATTCTTATATAAAATACCATCAGATTTTCCATTAACACCATAACCTCTTGTAACTTTGAAACCATACTTATATTTCTTCTTATTAGTTTTTATAGAAGAATAATGAAATTCATGTGCGTTAACTATTTTAGAATTTTTTAACCATGGATGATGCTTAGTAACTGATAAGTTAACATAGCCTCTTCCTATTGGTTTTTCATTCATTGTAACATCAGCATCTATTATCCCTGACATTTTATGCGATTTATTATTAATAGAAATAGTATTGCATAAGTACATCAAACCTCCACATTCAGCATACATAGGTTTGTTTTTTTCGATGAAGAGTTTAATGCTTTTTATGAATTTCTTATTTTTTGACAATCTTGATAAATTCAGCTCAGGAAAACCTCCTCCTAAAAATAATGCATCAATATTTGGCAATGACTTATCTCTAATTGAATCTATCCATTTAATTTTAACACCATAATATTTGAATCTTTCTATATCATCAGGATAATAAAAACCAAATGCCTCATCTCTAATTATTCCAATACTGATATTAGAATATTTATTGTTGTGACCAATGTCTTTCTTACTATATGCTTTGACAGCATTATCCTTCAATAACCTCTTGTCCAGTAGTAAGTCAATATCTACAGATGATTTAATGATTTTTTTAATCTTTTGAATAATTTTATTAGATTGGCGACTAGAAAATTCTGGAATTAAACCTTGGTGTTGTTCTGAAATAGAAAGATCATTATTACTATGTATCGATCCTAGTACATCGAAATCAGAGTATTCGTTTATTGCATTAAGAATTTTAGTCTCATGTCTATCACTCTTAATATTATTAAGTATAATACCTTTATATTTAATTTTCTTATCAAAATCTCTATATCCATTTATTAGAGGTGCAATACCTCTCGTAATACCTATACAATCTATTAATAATATTACTTCTAGTGATAATAATTTACTAAGTTCGGCATTACTATCTTTACCATCTAACCTAACACCATCGAATAATCCTTTGTTTGCCTCGATGATAGAGATATTTGATTTGTATGATTTCTCCATATAAAGATTCTTGATATCATTAGATGTCATAGTATTGAAATCAAGGTTATAACAAGGCTTCTTTGCAGCCTTGCTAATCCAAAGAGGATCGATATAGTCAGGGCCTTTCTTGAAAACTGCTAATTTTTTGTTATTAAAAATTGAAGATAAACCAATAGATAAAATAGTTTTACCAGAAGACTTTTTTGTAGAAGATATGAGATATTTGTTCACTAAGTTTGCTTGTCGATATTATCAGAATTACCTGTATCTTTAGAAATTACAGATGTGGGGAGTATGTAAAAATTAGTAATACCAATTAAAACAATTATAAGTGCTAGTGCTATACCACCCAAACCTAAAATAAACTCATAAATAGAGGGAATATAATTATGAATAACATTATCATAAAAACTACTTTCTATAATTATATGATCAGGGAAGATTGTTAATGGATATGCTTGTCCGCCAATTATAATTACATACATTGCTGCAAAAGACCCTATTAGTATTAGTATAGATGACAATTTCATAGAAAACTTTATAGATAATTTATTAGACAAAATAATTATTAGTGGCAATATAATTCCAACAAATACTTGACCAACCCAAAAAATAAAAGTATAAAAACCTCCGCCGAAAAGGATAAAAATCTCATAATCAATATGTTTAGCTATATATAAATTAGTAATATGATATAAGAATAAGAAATATAAATGAGCGAACAAAAATATAATTGTCAGACTCCTAAAATTTCCAATAAGCTCATCTGACATATATGTTTTAAATTTTATATTGATACCTCTAAGTGTAAGATAGTACACAGCAGTTCCATAAGAGAGGGACATGACAATAAATAAAGGAGCTAGAATTGCAGTAGCATAAGCTTCCCTGGCAACTAAAAATCCAAAAATTGAACCTGTACCAGTTGTTAGAATTATTCGCCAAGCAAATGCGAATGTCCCAACTGATTTAGAGAAATTGTTGACTTCTCTATCTAACATAGTCCACATATATATTATAAGCACTAAAGCAAATCCAGAGTACAAGAAAATGTTCCATGCAAAAATAGATTTAAAATTAAAAGTAGTCATGGCTACAATTAATCGATTTGGACGACCAAGATCCAAAACCAGAATAATAAGACCTGCAACTAAAAAAGCCAATGCAAGAAGTGCTGATAGAGGCGCAAGTGGTTTATAAGGTACTTTATTAAAAGCTGATGATAATGAAGCAATATTCAAAACACCAGATGCTATTACTATTAGCAATACAGCAAACATATGGGGCATACCCCATACAATTTGATTATTCATTCCTGTGATGTAATGCCCTTCATGTTCCATATATAGGGATGATAAAAAACCCAAAAATATGAAAAAACCGAGTACTAAGAACTGGCTCCAAAAAATTTTAGGGTCTATGAGATATTTTCCAAATATTAGTTTTTTCATAGGCTAGAACCCAGTATATGTAACTCTTTGCTTAAGCATTAAATCAGCTCTTAATCTTTTATGTTCCTTCTTTTTAAGAGCTTGGTTCACCCGACTTTGTGAATCAGATAAATCTCCAAAAGAAATTGCTTGATGACCTTCCTTTTGACATGCTTCCTCACATGCAGTTGTACTTGCCCCATGATCAATTCTGTTTGCACAGAAATTGCAGCTTTCTACACATCCTTTGCCTCTTGGTGCACTAGTCAATTGCTCAGTAAGATTTTCATGGACAAAAGATCTAGCTTTAAATGGACAAGCCATCATACAATAACGACAACCAATACATGTGTGCTGATTTACCATTACAATGCCGTCTATGCGCCTAAATGAAGCCCCAGTCGGACAAACATCACAACATGGGGGATTTTCACAGTGCTGACACATCATTGGTAAAGTTGTTACCTTATCCGTTTTAATATCTTGTATCTTAATCTTTCTAATCCATTGTGAGTCCGTTTCAGGACGATCGAATCCGTATAAGCCATTCTCTTCTATACAAGCATCTACGCATGCAGTGCAACCACTCACACACTTATCAACATCAACCGCCATAGCCCACTTTGTTGAAGAAGAAACTTTTTGATCAAAGGGTTTTGCAGCTTTAGCATGGTTAAAAATGTTAGGAACCACATAAACCACTGAAATAGCAGAAAATGATTTCACTAGAAAACCTCTCCTTGATAATTGCATATCGTTGTTATTCATTATTGGCTTTCCTCTAGGGAGATTAAAATATTCTCAACTTGATCTTCTAGAATTGCTGATGTATTGGACTTCATTGGTTTTCCTCGAGGTACGGTAGCATGACATGTAAAACAATCTATATTTACTGCAGTCTTAACATGGCAAGCTTGACAAAATTGCCCATCATCAGTTACAGGAATAGGTTTACCTATCTCATCATACGAAACATGACAATCAATACAGTTTGCTAAACTATGTTGCTTTGTTCTAATACCATCAATAACCGTCTCATCTCTCTGATGATAAAGAAAAACAAAATGTTCTTTTTGCATAATCTCTGTCGGCTCAACGCACTGATCTAACATATCTGCTTTAGAATGGCCTTTGATTACATGCTTTTCACCATCATGAGCAAAAGATGTGAATGGAGTGAGTGTAATAATAATTATAAAAGCACTATTTATGAGTTTACACATTGATCATTCTCCCCGGCGTCAATGAAGTATTATATGCTTATTCGCCTAATCCCATCTTAATATATCCGGTAGGGCAAACATCAGCACAAATATGGCAACCAATACATTTATCATAGTCAGTATCAACATATCTTCCCATCGTTGCGACATCTTTCTTTACACGAAACACAGCATCCTGAGGACAATAAATCACGCAATTATCACATTCAAAACACATCCCGCAGCTCATACATCTTGATGCCTCTTTGATAGCATCTTCTTCAGAAAGGCCAATAATTCTGTCTTCATAATGATCTATAACTTCGTCCCCAGTTGGGACAGCCTCACCTCTTTTAACCCTTTCTTCATGTTTAAAATGCCCAAGGAAGAGTTCAGTAGAAGGTATGATTTCCTGAGCCGAACGATCTTCATAATTATGAATAACCGCTCCACTAGTATCAGTTCCTCTTTGTTTATCTGGATTTTCTATTGGTGCAGTATATGTCTCTGGTTCAAGATCAGTCTCTCTTAATTTATCCAATAGATTAAAATGGTGGACATCTACTTTAGGTCTGCGTTTAAAATCTTTATTATCAAAGAAACTTTTAATTGATTGAGAAGCGATAGATCCTTGACCAATCGCGGTAGTCAATAAATGAGGCCTAATAATATCTCCGGCCACAAAGTGACCTTCCTTGGTCTTATGTCGATAAAAATCATCAACATCAAAGAATCCCTTATCATTTCCTAGTGATTCTAAACCTTCAATATCCGGTGACTGCCCAATTGCTGACACTATTAAGTCTGCTTCTAATCTCTGCTCAGTTCCTTCTATAGCAATAGGCTTGTTATCTTCAAATTTACACTCTGCAATAATTAGAGCCACAGCTCTGCCTGACTCATCTTTTTCAACTTTAATAGGAAGTACACCGTTAATTATAGTAACGCCTTCATGTACTGCGTCATTAACCTCTTGTTCTGCAGCAGTCATTTCTTCTTTTTGAAATAATGATGTCAGCGTGACGTTCGCTCCTTCTTTAATTGCGGATTCAGAGACATCTTGAGCTACGTAACCATGCACAACTGCCTCAGGGGATTCTTGTGGATTAAGATTAGAAATGTGGCCGAGTCTCCTTGCCACTGAAACAACGTCGATAGAAGTATCACCACCACCAACACAAACAACTTTCTTCGAGCCAACCTTTAATCTGCCTTGACAAAAAGCCTCTAAGAATGCAACCCCACTCAAGCAATTTGGAGCATCACTACCTTCTATTGGTAAAGACTTTCCATTCCAGCAACCAATAGTCCATAAAACAGCATCATGAGAATTTTCAACTTCTTCCATTGGTATGTCTTTACCTACACGTTTATTTAAAACAACTTCAATATCGCCTAATTCAAGAATACGATTAATTTCCGCATCTAAAATATCTCTTGGTGTCCTGTAATTTGGAATGCCATAGCGCATCATTCCGCCAAGTTTTTCGCGTTCTTCAAAGATAGTTGAAGCATATCCCATTTTTCGTAATTGATAAGCAGCTGACAAGCCAGCTGGTCCTCCACCTATGATAGCGACTCTCTCTTTGTTTAATTCAGGAGCAGCGTCGAATTTATATTTTTCTTTGAAAGCTTTATCACCAATAAACTGTTCTACCGCATTAATACCGACATAATCATCTACTTCGTTTCTGTTGCAACCACTTTGACATGGCGCAGGACAAACTCTTCCCATTTGAGATGGAAATGGATTTGCGCTGGTAGATCTTCTAAATGCATACTCTGACATTGACATTCCTTCAGGTGCTTTTTCTATACCCCTTACGATTTGCAGCCACCCTCTTATATCTTCGCCAGATGGACAACTTCCTTGGCAAGGTGGGGTTTTGTGAATATATGTTGGACATTTATGTGATTTATCTTCGTTAAATATCTGTTTAGAAAAATCTGAATATTTACTATCCCCATCCTCATATCTTCGATAGGTATTCTCTTCTTTCATTAAATTCACTGTTTTTTCAATCTTTGTCATAAAAGTATTACTTTATATAAGTTTATTATATTTTACTAATATTCGATAATTATAGCATAAGAATTATTGGCCTAAAGCTCTTTTTTATTCATTATCAGGGCATTACCGACAAGCTGATGAAGACTGATAATCTGGTCTAGCTCGAAACCATAATATTGGAAAGCTTTAGAAAACTGGCTTTTACAAATAGCGCAAATGGCAGCCATATGAGTCACTCCATGGTCCTCTACTACCCTTTTTAACGCTTCCATTCTAGGTTGGGCACCCTTCATCCTTAATTCAATAAGATCATCCGTAAGTAGGCCTCCTCCGCCGCCGCAACAATAAGTCTTCTCTTTAATAGTGTCTTCTTCCATATCAAAGAACTTATTAGTTGTAGCTTTTATAATATCTCTAGGAATAGTGAATTGACCGCCAATAATATCACCCATATTTGATGCTCTAGCTACATTACATGAGTCGTGAAAAGTTATTATTTTATCGTCATTAGCTGACTTATCAAAAGTTAGAACATTTTTATTCATAAGATCATATGTTATTTCACAGATATGCTGTGGCACTGGATATCTTGGATCAAGGAAATCGAATGGACCTGCAAGTGTATTAAGAAAGCTATATGCTACTCTCCACGCATGACCACATTCACCAAAGACAATTCTTTTAACATTAAGTTTTATAGCAGCCTCTCTTATTCTTAATGCTAATTTTTTCATGTTATCATAACTACCTATAAACATACCGAAATTTGCGGCTTCGCTAGCATGCGAACTAAGTGTCCAACTGATACCAGCTTGATGAAATACTTTCGCATAACCTATAAGGCCATCAACATGAGGTTCTGCAAAAAAATCTGCTGATGGTGTAACTAACAGAACATCTGAGTCTTTTTGATCAAGTGGAAATTTAACATCAATTCCAGTATCATCAAGTACATCTTCTTCTAATCCCTCAAGAGTATCTGCTAATGCAGGCTCTGGTAAACCTAAATTGTTTCCAATCTTATGAACTTTACCGATGATTTCATTACAGTACTTCTGACCGACACCAACACTATCCATGATTTCTCTTGCAGCCATTGATATTTCTGCAGTATCAATGCCAATTGGACAAAAAACTGCACAACGCCTGCATTGAGAACATTGATGATAATACGAATACCAGTCATCAAGAACTTCTCTTGTTAAATCTACTGCTCCAACTAACTTAGGAAAGTATTTTCCTGGAAGTGTAAAATGTTTCCTATAAACACCTCTCATCAGATTTTGTCTACCTACAGGCATATTGTGTGGATCTTTAGTTCCTAGATAATAATGACATTTATCAGTACAAGCACCACACTGTATACATGAATCCATATATACGCGTAGCGACCTATACTTCTTTAATAGCTCTCCCATTTTATCAAGTGCTTTATTTTGCCAATTATCAACGAGTTCACCAGGATAGCCCAGGCTCTGTTGAAATTCTTGGTTGGATTTAAATGGTGCTAAGTGAGAGGTTGCCTCTTCAACTAGTTTTGGTATAGTTGAAAACTCTTTTAGTTCAGGTTTGTCAAATTCTTTTACAGCCATAACTATTCCCTAGTTTCCATTTTTTTTGCCCAGTCAGCAATGTGTCTGCTATCCCTTGCAGTATCTGTTTGATTTCTCGTAGGACTAAAAAATAGTCCTGGCGCATGCAATAGTTTACTATAAGGAAAGATAATCATCAAAACTAATACTAAAGTCAAATGCAAAAGTAGGACAAAGTCACTAGGTAATTCTGCCCATTGGAAGTACATTAAACCTATAAAAAATTGCTTTACTGCATAGATATCAGTATGCACCCATTTCATCGCAAGACCCGATAATGCAATAAGTATAATCAATATCAACATTAGATAATCTGATGGATTTGAAATATAACGAACTCTATCGACAAATATCCGTCTACCTAAAAGCCCAAGCAACCCAAAGACCATAACATAGCCAGCATAATGTCCTGCTGCCTGAACAACTTCCCAAGAAACCCAAAACCAGACTGGGTCTGTAAAGTATCTCAAATGTCTGAAAGCTGCTAGTAGTAATGCGAAGTGAAATAACCAGCCGAATAACCAAGTCCATTTAGTGGCTGCAAATAAGCTTTCAAAAAAAACCACTTCTCTTATGAGGCGGACAGCAACTCCTTTTTTAGTTTTTGGCGCAGGTGGTGTTGGAATTTTTAATGGTGCTGGTATAGTGGCATATTCATAAACCCTATAAGCTAGACCTATAAATAGAATTAAGGTAGCCACATAAAACGATATTCCATAGAATATGGTTACAAATGACATACCTTATCTCTCCTAAATTATGGTATAAATTAAACGCAACCAGTTGGTTTAGGTAAACCTGCAAATTTACAAGCTTGCTTTCCTGGTCCATATGGAAATAGCTCGTATAGATATTTACTATTACCCTTGTCTTTACCAAGTTTCTTTCCAACAGCTTTAGTAAGAACACGAACAGCTGGTGCTATTTGATATTCCTCATAATATTCGCGTAGAAAATTGATGATTTCCCAATGATCATCACCAAGATCTATCCCATCTTCCTTCGCCATTATTGTTGCACAATCTTTTTCCCAGTCTGCAAGATTAGATAAATAACCTTCTTCATCAGTCTCTAAAGATTTCCCATTTACTTCTATTGGCATATTATACTCCTATATTTATAACCAGTTTTGAATTTTATCATTCTCAACTGTAAGTTTAACAAATTCTTTATAATCTATTACTTCTATATTAGAGATTAAAGAGTTTTTATCAAGTCCTCTAGCTTTTAAATCAGGCCCTAACACATATATCTTAAGCTTGTTCGTAGCAGCAGATATTGTTGCTTCAAGTATACTATCTTTAAGAGCTCCATACACACCATCCTCTAACAGAAGTATTGATGATGAATCTTCTGCTAATCTAACGCATGTCTCCAAACTATTTTTTTCAAATGGTGATTTATTAACTGTATGCAACATCAAAAATTTAGAATAACCTCACTATTAGTAATTAGTTTTTTCATTTCATCACTATCTATGATTTTTACATCAACAGATAAATCTTCTTCTTTCAATCCACGTTTTTCAAGTGATTCTTTTTCAACAAAAAGCTTTTCAACATCATACATTTCTAGTGCAGAGTATATTTTAGAGAAATTTTTAGTATATATGTCAGCTGTATCCTGGTTTTTTTTAAGCTGGAAGACACCATCATCTATAAATGCTAAACTTACATCTTGATCAAATGCAGCTCCAATAAGAACAACTTCCAGTGCTTCATGAGCATATATTGTGCCATGCGGTGCACGTCTGTTTATGTATAAGAATTTTTTTATAACGCCAGTTTCTAATTCTTCTTCCATTTAATCACCAAATGTTACTAATCTATCAGCTTGTATTCCAGCTTCTATTAATTGCCCTAGACCTGATATTCTAAATTTTTCAGCAATATTATTAGAGTCTTTATTATTTCTTTTCATTTCATCAGGATCGACCATGCCTCTTCGTTGAGCTGCAGCTACACAGAGAACCAAGTCAAGATCGTATTCTTTGGCAAGTTCAGACCATCTATTAGGAATATGTCTGTCATCTTGTGGGGGTGTTGCTAGTCTTGTTCCATTATTTACACCATCATGATAAAAGAACACACGAAATATTTTATGTCCTTCTTCTAATGCTGCCTTAGTAAATAGATAAGCACTATCAGATGCTTGATGTTGATAAGGCCCTTCATTGACTAAAATACCGAATAACATAATAACTTTTAATTTAAAATCTTATATATGCGGAAGAGTTTAGTGTTTTTCTACCACCACGCCAATTATCAATATGATACTTCGTAAATGGTAATTCTGTGAGTTCAAAGAATCGTGGCCAACCAATTCTCTCAATCCAGTCGTTAATACGCTCCCAATCCTTAGCATCTTCTTTATATACCTTTAAAATTCTTTTAACAATTGCTGTAGCTTCTGGCCATCTTGGAGGATTATTAGGTATTCCAGCTGCAACTAATTTCTGAAACGTAGGCTTACTTCTTGCGTTAGAGTGGTTACCGCCAACCCAGATAGCTAGTTTACTATGCTCTGGATCATTAATTTGCATTGGTGGACATGGAGGGAAACATGCGCCACAACAAATGCATTTTTTTTCATCAACCTCTAATGAGGCCTTGCCATTTACCATAGCAGGTCTTATTGCTGCTACAGGGCATCTGGCAACTACAGAAGGTCTCTCACAAACATTGGAGACTAAATCGTGGTTAATTTTAGGCGGTTTAGTGTGCTGTATATTAATTGCTATATCGCCTTGACCACCACAGTTAATTTGGCAACACGAAGTAGTCATATGCACCCTGTTAGGCATTTCATTATTTTTAAATTCATCAATTAGCTCATCCATCATAGCTTTCACAACACCTGAAGCATCTGTTCCAGGTATATCACAGTGTAACCAACCTTGCGTGTGAGAAATCATTGCAACACTATTTTTAGTCCCACCAACTATAAAACCTTCTTTCTCTAAAGCTTCGATTAATGGGTCTACTTTACTAGCGTCGGTAACCATGTACTCTATATTACTTCGAATAGTAAATCTCACATACCCATCAGCAAATTCATCACCAATGTCACAAAGCTTTCGGAGTGTATAGACATCAAGAATTCTTTGTGTACCAGCTCGCACAGTCCAAATTTCATCCCCACTTTCTGCTTTATGTCTTAATACACCAGGTTTCGGGTGGTCATGCCATTTCCATTGACCAAAATTCTTACGCATTGATGGATGCATATATTGGAACCCGTCAGGCGCGCCTGTTTCAATTGGAGATCTTTGTTTATTTTGTTCTGTCATAATTTATTCTATGCACTGTCTTTGTTGGCATCAGCGCGTTCATACCATTTTACAGCCTCATCGTCCCAGTCATCAGTCCTTACGTAACTAGATTCTCGCGGATTTGCTATCATATTTGGCTCAACATCAATTCCAATACCTTCTAAGAAATTCACAAGGCCTATTCTTTCAATCATTTCGCCACATCTTTCGTGTTCTAGTGCATTGTCTGCCCAAAAATCTATAGTCTCTTCAGCAATTTCTACTAGTCTGTCCCAGTCTTCTTGAGATTCTAGTTTCATAAATGGAACAATAACTGTGCCCATTAAATCACCAATCTTTAGAGTTCTTTTACCACCTATCAAAACAGTCGCTCCTTTATCATCTCCTGGATGGAGCGCTTTTGGAACTACATTTAAACAATGCATGCATTTAACACAGTTTTGATTATCTATTGTCACGCTATCATCATCATTGAGTGATATTGCATTGGTAGGACATCTTGTAACAATGTTATCAATGACATATTTCCTGCCTTTTAAACCTACATATTTTTTAAATTCATCTTGATCTACTTTAATGTCATCTCTCCATGTTCCAATAACAGACATATCAGCTCTTTCGATAGAATTCATACAATCATTAGCGCAACCGGATACCTTGAATTTAAATTTATAAGGCAATGCAGGTCTGTGCATATCATCAATAAAATTGTTCACTAACAATCTGTGAGCTTTGTGCTCATTGATATTTGACATCTCACATCTTCCAGCGCCGACACAAGACATTGCTGTTCGAACACATGGCCCAGCACCACCTAGATCCCAACCTTTATCATTGATATCATCAAAAAAGTGTTGTGTGGCATCAGTGGTAGAACCTATAAACATAATGTTTCCAGTTTGACCATGGAATGTTACTAGACCGGATCCATACTTTTCCCATGAATCTGCAAGATCACGGAGTGACTGAGTAGTGTAAAAGTTACCTGCAGGTGGTTGTACTCTTAAAGTATGAAATTCTTTTGATTTAGGGAATGCATCACCAACTTCCGAGAATCTTGGAATAATACCGCCGCCATATCCATAAACACTGACCGTTCCGCCTTTCCAATAGCCTTTTCTAGTTTCGTATGAGTGTTCTAACTGACCAAGTAAATCATTGGTCATTTCATTAATTCTTGATTCTGGATGAGTATCTCTAAGCTTCTTTATGCCACTGATAAAGCTAGGCCAAGGGCCGTTCTCTAACTCATCTAACATAGGTGTATCGTGCTTTTTCAAGTATTTCTCCTCATGTTCTAATATAATCCTTTATTATATTATCATTATTTTCTAATATATGTCTATGGCTAACCAATATAGCATTGATAATAAATCCTTTTCAAGCATTAAATAGTGCTTGTAGAGCCATGGATATGCTTAAAACACATACAGATGAGTACAAGCGCTGGGCAGACCAGAAACTACTGAATTTTACCAATAATTTAAATGATTTGTCGGTCGAAATTAGAAACCCGTTCAAAATAGCTAAATCTGAAAAAGATGCAATTAGGCATAAACTTACAACACATAATATAGTGTTTTTTAGCATTCCTGAGGACAATAATGATAAAGTCGCAATAAAGTCATTTGCTAGTCAAATCGGGCTTGGGAGATATGAGTATGACTCAAATTCTGATGCAGATGGTTTAACAGAAATAAAGGTGAGTGAGACCTGTCATAATAAAGTAGATTATATTCCGTATACCAATAAAACTCTCAAATGGCATACAGATGGGTATTATAATGATGCAAAAAATTCTATCGAGTCATGGATGCTTTACTGCAATAGTCCCGGAGCACAAGGAGGAACTAATAAATATTTTGATCATGAGATTGCTTACATTCTCTTTAATCAGAAATTTAATAATATTGGAGACTTAATGCTAGACAATACATATACAATTCCTAAAAATCAATTAACAGGTCGAAAACAAATATGTAATCCTGTATTTAGATATGAAAACTCATATTTATACATGAAGTTCACGATGAGAGAAAAGAATATTTTGTGGAATGAAAAATCACTTTCAGCATCTAAAAATCTAAAAGACATAATTGAAAAAACAGAGAAGTACCATGTATGTAACAAATTTACTGAGAGACAAGGTGTTATTACAAATAATGTAATTCACATGAGGACTTCGTTTACAAATTCTGAAAATAATACTAGGCTTTTATATAGACTTAGATCAAAGAATAGAGTTATATAATAATGTTATATTTAAGCACATTGCTAATAGAAGAAAAGGAAATAGAAACATTTGTTGAATTATTAAATATCATAAAAGAAAAAGCCAAAGATGGTGAAATGTTTATAAGAATAGATTTGAAACCTCCTTTTCCAGATACGCCGGATGATTGGGAAGATAAAATTGAATCAACATTTAGCAGTTATATAAAATAATGTGGGAAGAAGATAAGGAAAAGATTAAACATATGTCAGCAATGATAGATGTAGCATTTAGAATCGATTGTAAAACACTCCCTTATGATCATGCATATGAATTATCTCAAGCTATTACTAAAAGCATGCCATGGTTACTAAAAGATAACTTAAATGGCATTCATACTTTACATGGACCAGAATCAGGTAATGGATGGGTTAGGTCAGAAGATGAAGAAATTTTCTTATCTAAAAGAACAAGATTAACTTTAAGGGTTCCTAGAAAAGATATCGAGAAAACTCGAAAATTTGAAAGTGCAAAACTTAATGTCCTTGGTAATGTAATTAAGATAGGTAAAGCAAATATAAAATCCTTTTTGGTTGTCAAAGATCTTATATGCAGGTTTGTTTTATGCAATAAAGATCAATCTGAAGAAGAATTCCTGGTTGGTGTCAAAGATGAATTAATGACTCATAAAATTCCAATAAGAAAAGCAATTTGCGGTAAAACTAAAACTATAACTCTAAATGGAGAAACAAAGTTTACGCGTAGTTTAATGATTGCAGACCTAACAAAAGAACATTCTATAGTACTCCAAGATGTTGGTATTGGTCAGGGGCGTATATATGGATGTGGTATTTTTTTACCACATAAATCTATCGATGCAGTATCCGGTTTCAAAGAAGAGTAATATTTCTAGACAATACCATATAGACATATTCAGCTCAGTATATTAGAATTTTCAAATATAGATTGTATGAGGTAATTTGAGATGAAAGTAGAAGTAGACGGGAAGACAATAGAAACAACTAATACTGGTTTTCTAATCAATCTTGAAGATTGGAATGAGGACATAGCTAAAGTAATAGCTGGTCAGGAAGAAATTGAGCTCACTGATAGACACTGGGATGTGATTAATTACTTGCGTGATGAATTTATAAATAATAAAGAAAATCAGCCAAATACAAGAAATATGGTAAAAGATTTGGGTAAGCTATGGGGAGAAAAAATTGATACAAAGACCTTATTTGATTTATTTCCTGGTAATCCGAGTAAACAAGCTGGTAGAATAGGTGGCTTACCAGAGAGCAGGAGAAAGGGTGGATACTAATGAGTGATAAAAAGAAACTTGAAGAAGAAAGAAAAACAATCATTGCTAGACTATTAAAGATTCAAAAAGAGTTCATGGAACTTGAAAGAAAAGATGGGGTAACCGAAAAAGACATCCACCATAATCCAACAGGTATAGTAAAAGAATATAAAGAAGAACATGAAAAATTAGCCAATAGACTAGTAGATATTGCCCATGAATTAAAAGGCTCTATTAGAACATAATGAACAAGGATTATTATACAAAAATTACAGAATTAGAAGAAATGAAAGTTTCGGATGAATATATTATAGGCTGGCAAGAAGGTTACCAGAGAGCACCAAAAATTGAGGAGCAAAGATTGACAGACGCTTATGAAGCTGGATACCAAGATGGTGAAAATAACACTATTGAAAATGCTGGAAACTACAAAAAATAGATTACTTTTGCATCAATGAAGAATAAACTTCTATAAACTTTTTACAAATCTCAACCGCATCTATATCTACTATTTGGTCCATTACCCATTTGTTAGTTTGATTTAAACCCATAGAGTCTTGAATTTTTTTCGCTAGATGTCGATATATTGAATAATTGCTGCCTGTTTTGCTAAACTCGTAGTTGGAATATTCTTCAGATCTCAAATTCAGAGTATTGATATAGCCTTTCTTGTAATCCCCTTGGCCGAAGAGATCTTCACAGTTTTCCTGCATTATTCTTGATGATTGTTTTCCTAAATTATTCATTACTGCAAGCCTAAAATCTGAAGGTACATTATCCACATATAATAATCTATCTGCTAAGTGGACCTGGAAGGACATAAATTCAACAATAACAGTAATTCTCTGATGGTCTGAAGTATACTCAAAATCTTCTCCATGTAGATTTCTAGCTTTATCTAATGCCAACTTCCATCCTATGTATGATAGCGCGCTAGCTATATCTTCATCAGTTTTTTCACGTTTTACGGTCTTTGACCATTTGCTTTTAATACGTATTGCCATTATGTAATATCTTCATAAAATCTATGTTGTAATTTATACTATATACTCTGAATAGATTAAAATAAATCAAAGGCTGAATAATTGAATATTGAGATAGAAAAAAGACTGATTGAGAATAAGCCAGGAAGCTTCATATTTGAATTTGCCAATAGCCTTGCAGAAAAGGATTGCATGGATATGATTGATAGATTCGAAAAATCTGAATCAGAACACTATCAAGGCAGAGTTGGGCAGAATTTTCAGAAGAACACAGACATTAAAAAATCAACGGATATGGTTATCAGTGGAAAAGATGATTTTAAAGATATAGATGAATTACTTTTTACGAGCTTATCAAAAGCACTAAGTGCTGTAAAAAAACAATATGATTTTTTTACTGGTCCATTTAAAGATATCGGTTATGCTATACAGCGAACTGAGCCTGGCGAATATTTTCACTGGCACATAGATAGCGGTAGTCATCAATTTAGTGACAGGCAGCTGGTTGCAATTTGGTATTTAAATAATGTAGAAGGTCCTGGTGGAGAGACAGAATTCATAAATCAAGATGTAAAAATTAAACCGGAGATGGGCAAGCTGATTCTCTTCCCTCCATTTTGGACTCATGAACATCGTGGTGTTACACTTAAAAAAGGTGTTAAATACATTGCAACAACATGGGTAGTATTTAAATAATGACTATTAGTAAAAACATTAATTCTAAAGATTTAATGAAATCAATTATTCAAAGAATTGCGACAGGTCCTGAACTTAGTAAAAATATTTCCCGTGAAGAAGCAAAAAAAGCAATGGAGTCAATTCTTCAAGGAGAAATTACAGATGTTCGCTCTGCTATATTTCTTATAGCACTAAGAATGAAGCGTGAGACACAAGAGGAAAACCTAGGAGTTCAAGATGCGATAAATGAATCTATTAAAACAATTGATATTGATTCAGATAGTTTAATTAATATTGCAGATCCATATGATGGTTTTACTAGAAATATTCCTTCTTCTGCATTCATACCAAGTGTATTGGCAGAACTAGGATTGCCTACAATGTCGCAAGGCGTAGAATCGGTTGGTCCAAAATTTGGATGTACTCATCATTTAATATTCAAACTACTAGGAAAAAATGTTTTAAATAATCATGAACAACTTGCAGAAAGGTTATTAGATAAAAACATAGGCTGGGGTTACCTAGACCAAAAGATCTTTTCTCCAGGTCTGTATGACCTCATGAACCTTAGAACAGAGATAATAAAAAGGCCCTTAATCACGACGATTGAGGTGCTAGCCAACCCAATTATCTCTAGAAAAAACCACTTTGTAACTGGCTATGTCCATAAACCCTATCCGCCAATATATTTGATGCTTGCTAAAAATGCTAAATTTGATACTGCAATTGTTATTCGTGGTACGGAGGGTGGGATTGTACCTTCACTGAGACAGAATTCTAAATCATATTTTTATAAAGAAAAGTCTGAAGATGATCAGATGATTGAAATTAATCCTGAAAAAGATATTGGCATAGTACAAACAGTAAGAGCTGTTCAAATTCCTGATTCTTTCTCGACAGTTGAAGTCGTAGATAAAATACAAACAAAGGTGAACCCTGAAGATTTAGCAAAAGAAGCAATTAAATTAGGTATAGAGGCTCTTTCTGGGAAAGATGGACCAATGAGTGATTGCATATTATATGGTGCAGTTTTAATATTACATCATGTCACGGGCAATACTATCAAACAATGTACAAAAGAAGTAAGAAGTGTCCTTAAATCAAAAAGCGCAGCAAATAGACTGAAAAAATAAAATGAATAAATTACGACTGTTAAAACTTGAAGACCTAAAGAATAATAATTTAACACAAATCTCATTAAACGAATCAAATTATCTTGTAGCAAAAGTAGACGAAGAAGTATTTGTTACATCGGATATGTGCACTCATGAAGATGCAGAATTAAGTATGGGCTGCTTAGATGGTAAAAAAGTGAAATGCCCTCTTCATGGTAGTTTTTTTGATTTAGTTACAGGCAAAGCATTAAATGAACCTGCTACAGATCCAATAAAAGTCTATGAAGTTATAATTGAAAAAGGCGTTATTTATATTAATGATTAAAATATGAAAACTGTAAATAATATAACTGAAAGTCTAGATTGGAAATGTCAACATACGTGGAAACAGTCTGCGATTAACACGCTTTGGTGTCTAGTTGGCTGTGCATTTGGAGACATGATGACAATATATTATTTTCAAGTTAACAACATTCCATGGCCAACTTTGCACATTATGGCACTAGCTATGCTAAATGGTATTATTGCAAGTATTATACTAGAGACAATTATTCTACTGAAACAAATGACATTCCAAGTGGCACTTAAAACGGCTTTCGGCATGAGCTTGATATCTATGATAAGCATGGAATTAGCTATGAACATAATTGATGTATATGTTACTGGTGGAGCTAAACTTACACTTGAGGTAATACCTTTAATGCTGCTTGGTGGCTTTCTAACTCCTTGGCCATATAATTACTGGAGATTAAAAAAATATGGTATAGGCTGCTGTGGTTAATTGATATCTGATGTTAAGACTTTTGTTACTGCGCCTTCAACATTGCCTTTAAATCTATCCACAAGACTTCTAAAATAGTTTTCAAATACCACAACTGGTATTGCAACCGACAAACCTGCTGCGGTAGTCAGCAGAGCCTCCCATATTCCTCCAGAGAGTATAGAAGGGTCTACATTTTTTCCTGCTGATTCCATTTGCTGGAAAGCTTCTATCATTCCAAAGACTGTCCCTAATAAACCTAAAAGTGGTGCAATGGTTGCAATCATTTGAAGACTGTTGAGTCTTGAATTATAGTATGATACACGCTCATCAGCCAATCTTGTAATTTCTTCTCTGATATCACTTTCTATTTTAACAGTAAGTCTTTTATGTTTTAAGAGTTGGTACATTGCAAATGATATAACTTCGAGTTCAGGACTTTTTTTATTATTAATTAGTTCATATGCATCGTTATGGTTTTTAGATGTCCATAAATCTATGCTGTTATCAATATCAGAATTATTAAAAAAATCTACTTTATAAAATATATGAAGCTTATACATTATTACGGCTAATGCATATATAGATAAAAGGACTAAAATATAAACTACAGGTCCACCAAGTGTTAAAAGCGAATTTATATCCATAAAGAGTTACTCCTTGAGACTATATTGTAGACCAATTATTTTATATATCACTAGAAATTAACTATTTTTACTGCCCATAACGGAGAATATGGGCAGTAAATAATTCCAAACTAGAAGTCATATATTAATGATCCCCAGAAACTTCTTCCAGGTTCATCTACTCTGTCAGCAGTCGAGTCTAGAGAATTGCTAGTGTTCAAATGAGTAGCATATCGCTTGTCTGTCAAGTTGCTTATGCCCATCGTAAAACGCACATTTTCACTTGGCTCAAAGCCAGCATAAACATCATACACCGTGTAACCGCCAGTTCTTCCAGAGTCTAAGACCCTAGAATCAAAACGATCTTGGGTATCTGCAAAATTTGCTCGGATGCCATAATTAACTGTACTAGTTTGATACTCAAGTGAAATGTCCCCAGATAAAGGCATTATCTGTGCTAATGGTCTATTTTGTGTATCATCATCACCATGAGTGTAGTTCAAGTTAAGAGTAGTTTTTAAGTTATTACTAATATTATTTTGAATAGATAACTCATAACCCCATATGGTAGCATCCACATTTTTATAGACTCTCGCATCATTTACAGAATTATCATAAGTACCATCAGAAACTCTGTATGTGGTTACATAATCACTGACGTCATTAAGATAGATTGACCCATTAACATGGCTATTGAAGAACATATTTTCAAAACCCAACTCAATTGTAGTATGTTTTTCTGTATCTAAATTCGGATTACCAATATGTCTAAGTCTGTATTTCGCGCCCATAGCCATAGAAGTTTTAGCATGAAATAATTCAGTAGCATCAGGGGTTCTCTCGTTTCTGCTAAGAGATAAATAGTAACTAGACATAGGTCCATTTGTTTTTTTGTATCTCACAAAACCACTAAAATTATTAAAATCTCTTTTACCAGCTGTAACTGTGCCAGTGTAGTGTGCTGTATAAAGAGAATTAGCAGTTACTTGTAACATGTGGTCAGTACCAGGATCATCTCCAGCTCTAGTAGCATCCGTCTCAACCCTATCGAACCTTAAGCCATATGACATTGTAGACTGATTAGAAATTGTACTGTCTTTCTCCATAAAGAAACCTAGTTTCTCTATTTCTGCACCAGGCCACATATATGTTAGGTGTCTCAATGTTGAAGAAACAACCATTCCTTGTTCAGCATCACGTGTATTGTGTTCATAATCAACACCCATTTTCATGCCTGTACCCATAGCGCCAATCACTCTCCAACCATAAGTATCAGATGCCGCAGGTGTCGACATAGTATTAGTTGTCCTCATATTATAGTTATCCATTAAATGATCCATATCGGAATTATGTAATTCAACTTTCATGGAAGAAAATGGACCAAACGGAGTCACGCGATGATATTTTAAATTATAGATATCGGTATAACTGTAAACTATGTCCATAGGTAGTCCAGCAAAACCAATATTTTCTTGTGAGTTATTGGTATATGAAAATTCAAGTTTAGAACCATCATCTAATCTTTTCCCTAAAATTGTTGCATAGTTACTGGTCTCATATTCTGTTAGAGGCTTTAAACCAGTTCCAGTTTCATAATTTCCAGCTTCAGAGTAAGAACCGTTAATCCTTAGATAAGCCTGTCCTAAGCCAAGTGTATAGTCGCCCAGTGTTGTCCTGCCCTCTGAATTTGAATTAAACGTCTGACCGATTTTGAATTTATATGCGCTTTTTTGTGAGGTATCACCTTTAGTTGGCTGTGATTGTGATAAAGGTTCTGTTGTTCGCTCATATCTAACAACTCCACCTGGACCTCCAGCTCCATATATAACTGACTGTGATCCTTTTATCACAGTAATAGAATCGTAGTTTTCAATGTTGACATATGTTGAGGCTGGATCCATTTTCGATGAACAAGCACCGTAGACAATCGCGCCATCAATGGACGAATTAAGTCGCTGGTCACTCTGACCTCTTATAACCGGATCAAGACCATGTCCACCTCTTCTAATGGTGTTAACACCGTTAATGGACTTTAATAAATCACCTCCATCAATAGCATTTTTTGTATTAATGTCCTCAATCGCTTGCTGACTAACATCTGCACTATTGAGTACCGGTGTAGATATTTGAATCTCTGTTAAATCTTGTGCTATTAGTTGAGTTGAGATTATTAATCCAACTAATGCAATAAAGTTTTGAATTTTCATAATTCCTCCTAAGAAAATGATTTAATTAAATTAATTATTTAATTAAATAAGAGGAGGGGAACGATTATTTGCATATATATTATGTAAATAGCTTGGTCTTATTATTTGTATATCTATGTTAGATACAGAATAATTATAGACTTTATATTGGCTTGGTAAAACGAGATCATCATCAACATCATTGAAAAATGTACAATGGTTACAATGAACAGAAAAATTAACTGACTCAGGGTTATCGGCATTATAGCTGCAAAGAGCATGTTTAGAGCTAGCTTGTGATATTTCATAGGCTAAGCCATTAACCGGCTCTGCAAGTAATGCTACCAGCA
>MDTG01076215.1_pt1 | contig 36836 bp, 37 predicted proteins | sample 811421 | NCBI WGS metagenome assembly MDTG01 (sample SAMN05326645, study PRJNA326480) | marine metagenome | isolation source: seawater | place: Pacific Ocean: South East | collected 2011
ATTTTTTCAAGTAATTCACATTTACTTATTACTAAATACGAAGCAGATCAAACTTCAAAGAAAAATTTTTATTATGAAATTTCTATTTTACCTTTTTTTTTATTTTTATTAATAATATTTGCAACTTCACACAAATCTCTTTTATATATTTCTTATTTAATTTTAGCTAAAGAAACAGTTTTACTATTTATAAGATTACTTAATTTAAAAGAAAAAATTTTGTTTATTAGAAAATATTATTTTAACATAATATTTTTTATAATTTTATTAATACTTTCCTCTTTAAATTATTTATATTTTTATATTTTTATAATTACATTTCTAGTAATTAATTTTACTTATTATCGTAAATAAAATTTAAATTTTTTTTAAATGATATTCAATAATTTTTTGAATTCCAGACTTAACATTATATTTTGGTTTCCAAAACTTTAAGAAAAAATTATTGGATAAATTATTTATACTTTTTTGTAGATTATCTTTCTTTTTTGAAGGTAAAATTTTTACTGATATTTCTTTTTTTTTTAAAATACTTTTAATAATTTTTGCTATATCAATTATTCTTGTTTTTTTTGCTGTAGTTAGATGAAGTTCAACATTTTTTTTTACTAAAAAGTTAAAATTAATCATCATTTTAAATAAACCATCAGAACAATCATCCGCGTATAAAAATTCTCTTTTTTCCATTCCGTTTGTAAGCATTTTTATTTTATTTTTTTTTAATGCCATTAATACAAAATCGGTTATTACATGCGCTTTATTTAAATCTTTTTCAATCCCATAAACATTCCAAAATTTTACATATAAACAATTTAGAGAATTCGTAATATCTTCGCCTAATCTTTTTAAAGTACCATAAGGAGAAAAATCCATATTTGACATTTGACTACTCGCAAAAATAAATTTTCTATTATATTTTTTCAATAAACTAAACACATTGCTCATAATCAATAAGTTATTAATCATAAAGTTATATGTCTTTTGATATTTTTTTAAATATCTTGAGCCACCAACATCAAATGCAAGAAAATAAACAAAATCACTTTTTTTAATATATTTTTCAATATTATAATTTTTAAAATTTCTTAAATCAAAAGACTTCCCTAAAACTATATCAAACTTTAGTACTTGGTAATTTTTTTTCTTACTCAAAAATTCTTCTAAATGTGAACCTATCTGACCACTTGATCCAAGTATTAAAATTTTTTTTTTCATTTTTTACTAAAAATATTAAATATTTTTTTTACCAAATTATATGGATAGAAAATTGAATAAGACAAAAATAACTTTAGACTCATATCTCTTAACCTAAATATTTTAAATAAAAGATAATAATATGAACCATAGGCGTATAATTTACTCAAATTATTATCTTTTAAAAAGTTAAGAAAATATTGTTGATTTTCTCTCCAAGATTTGATTTGCCAGTCTCTATCTTCCTTAAAGGAAGAAAAATCATTATCAAATTTAATTACGTTAATATATTTAAACAAATTATAAATATTCAATTTTAAAGCTTCACACACAGCTATATAAAAATTTTCATTGACTCCCCAGTCGTATTGATCATACGATCTAATAATTTTCTTAAACTCAGCAGCTTTATCTTTAGATATTTTAAATATAATTAAATCAATTCCATAATGTGGCCAGTAGCTATTTTTAAGTTTTCCATTAGTTATGTGTGTATTTGGATATACTAATGCACAAAAATTCTCTTTTTTAATTTTTTTTAAAATTTCAAATAAATTATTTGGTATGATAATATCTGCTGTAGAGTATATTAAGTACTGAAAGTCATCATCATTATCTAAATATTGATTTAAGGCATTACTCAACATCATTTTATTTGAGTATTTTTTATTGTCAGGTAATTTATGTTTAGGTATATTTTTATAGTAACACTTAATTTTTTTTTTATTAATAAAATCTTGTACATTTTTTTCATCAAATTGAGTTAAACTAAAAGTTATATCAAAGTTAATACTTTTGACTGAATCCACAAAGGTGCTCTGAAAGAAATCATTTGACTCTGATTTACCAATTGGTCTAAATGATACTAGCCATAATGCTCTCATTAACTTATAAATATTTATTTATTATCTATTATACTTCTACAAAACCTATCAATATTTGAACCAGAATTAATTTGTTCCTCTATCCATTTATAAGTTTTTATTAAGCCTTCTTTTAATGTATTTTCTGATTTCCAGCCAATTTTTTTTGTTACATAAGTATTATCACTAGATCTGCCTCTTACTCCTTTTGGTTTATCCAATTGATAATTTTTATTTACTTTAAAATCTGCGATTTCCTCTATGATCTCTATCATTTGATTAATTGAAACTTGTTCTTCGCTTCCAATATTGAATATATCATGCTTAGAGTGATCAAAAACATCTAATGTTCCTTTAATACAATCATCAATATACAAAAAGCTTCTAGTTTGTTCTCCATCACCCCATACATCAATACTTTTTAAATTATTTTTTTTTGCTTGAATTATTTTTCTGCATAAAGCTGCAGGTGCTTTTTCTCTTCCGCCATCAAAAGTTCCCAGTGGACCATATATGTTATGGTATCTTGCAATACGTGTTTCTAACCCAAAATCCTCTTTAAAATGTTTACACATTCTTTCACTAAATAATTTTTCCCATCCATATCCATCTTCGGGGTCTGCTGGATAAGCATCTGTTTCTTTTAAGCCTGAAATAAATGAATTTTTTTGCTTTGATGCATTATAGACACAGGCGCTTGAAGAAAAAAAATATTTTTCACAATTATTTTCTTTAGCTGCTCTTAATAAGTTGGTATTTACTAAAACTGATAGCATACATTCTGCTTTATTATTCTCAATAAATCCCATTCCCCCCATATTACAGGCAAAATTAAATATATAATCTACATTTTTAGTAACCTTTAAAGTGTTATTATAATCTTTTAAATCTAAACAATGATTTTCTAAATTATCATCAAATTGAAACCAAAAATTTTTTGGTTTAATATCTGCACAAACTATTTTGCTATTTCCTTTTTTGACAAAATGTGAAACTAAGTGACCGCCAATAAAACCACCAGCACCACATACTAGTATTTTTTTCATTATAAGATAAATAACTATTATAATTTCATTAAAATGAAAGTATAAAATATAAAATAATGAAAAACATAGTAAATGATTTCAATAAATTAATTTTTTTAGAAAAAATTGTTTTAATTCTCGTACTATTATTGCCTTTTGCCTTATGTTTAAGTATTTTTGTTGCAGATCTTTTTACATCAATTATTGCTTTAGTTATACTTTTTTGGTTTTTTAAAAATCAAGAATTTCGTCAAATTATTAGGAATATCCAAAAGCCATTGTCTGTAATTATTTTATTCTATTTTTTAATAATTATAAGTCTAGTTTTTTCAATCAATTTCAATAAATCATTTCTACCCTCTTTTTTTTATTTTAGATATTTTTTTCTTTCACTAGCTATTTTTTTTCTTATGTTCAAATTTGAATTTTCATTAAAAATGATTTTATTTTCTCTCCTGTCATTAATGGCCCTAATCACAGTTCATAGCTCAATAGAATTACTTAAGATCAACAATTTTTTTGGTTTAACATTACCACAACATAAATTTGAATCAGGTTCAGGATATTATTTAACAAGTTTATTTTATGATGAAAAAAAGTTAGGTAGTTTTATTGTCAGATTACTTCCATTTATTATCAGTTTATTAGTTTTATTTGAAATAAAATTTTTAAAAAAAATAGATATTAAATTTATAATTTTAATTTTGAGTGGAATATTAGTATTTTTTACAAGTGAGAGAGTTGCATTATTTTTGTTTATATTTTTTTTTATTTTTTCTTTAAAAATTTTTAAAAAAAAAATTTTTATTTTTTTATTTTTAATTTTTTCAATAATTACTATATCAATTTCTCAACCCCGACTTATTGATAAGTATATTCCATCAACTTTAACACAATTTGGAATTTTAGATACATACACAATTTATGATGAAAAGGATAAATTAATACCTTTTTGGAATAAAATGAATTTTTCAAACATGAATTATATTTCTGAAGAACACCAAAAATTGATTAAGTCGGGTATTGAGATATTTAAAGAAAATCCAATAACAGGATCAGGAATCAAAACTTACCATAGATATTGTAAAAATTTAAAAGAAAAAAAAAAATTAGATATTAAATGTTCATCTCACCCACATAATACATATGTGCAAATTTTATCTGATATTGGATTATTTGGTGCTATTACTATATTTTTAATTTTAATATATCTTTTATCAATCAACTTAAAAATTTTATTAATTAAAAGTCCATCAAATTATTTAAAATCATATTTTATACTTAATTTGGGAATAATAATTAACTTAATGCCTTTTATACCTTCGGGAAGTTTTTTTAATAATTGGATTAATCTAATGATTTACTACCCTATCGGTTTTTGGTTTTATTTATTTTATAAATTAAGAAAAAAAAATAATGAACATTGAAAAATATAAAAGATCTCAAATTTTTTCTAAATTTATATTGATATTAGGATGGTTATCTGCCTGGTTTTCTTTATCATTTTATCCAGAAAATTTAACAAATAATTTTTTTGATTTAGATATTTATCAACAAATAAATTATTTAAGAGGATTATCTTCTTTAATATTTTTTCCAATTATTTTGTTAATTTTTCTGATTTTCACATATAAAGATAAAATTTTTAAAAAATCAAATCTAATTCATAATTTATTAATTTTATTTTTTTCTATACAACTAGTTGGGCTGTTATTTAATAAAAATCCAAATATAAATTTTTATTATTCAATTACTTCAATAAATATAGTCTTAATAACATTTATATTTAAAAATTATTTTTCTGAATATGATATAAACAATTTACTTAAAATAAGTATTTTAATTTTATTATTAATTTTCATATATTTTTCTTTTAATTACATAAAAGAATCAATCATTTTTAACACGAATCTTTACAAAGTTTGGGGGAAATTAGACCTGGATAATGTCAGCAATTTTTATGATTCACCTAAACCTACTGGTTTATCAAGAACAGCTTTTATAATATTAATGTTTTTCATTGTAATTAGTTTTAAAGATAAAAATAATTTTTGGATTAGTTTGATTACAGTTTTAACAATTTCAATGATAATTTTATTATCTTCAAGGTTGGTAATATTCAATTTATTAATTTTCATATTTTTCTATTTATTTTATTTTCAAATATTTAGAGAAAAAAAAATTATGAGTTTTTTTAAGAATTTTATTTTGTATCCAATACTTTTAATATTTCTTTTTAATACATTTTTAAATTTGAATTATTATTCTAAAATTAATAACGATAAACTCAAAATAAATATTTTCGAAAATAAATTAAAGAGAAATTTTCCAAAATTTGAAGAGAAATATAATAAAGATGTATTAGAATATTTTTCTAGTGGTAGATCAAAAGATTGGCAAGATATATTGCAAAAAAACAACAATATAATTATTGGAAACGGAGTAATGGGTGATAGGTTTTTAATTAATCAATCAGCTTCAAATTTGATAATTTATTCCTATGCAAGTTCAGGGTTAATTGGAACAATATTAATATCCATTGTCTGTTTAAAGATTTTTATTGATACAATAAATTCAATTTCACAAAGAAAAAAAATTTTGGAGACCCCTTATATGCTTGTATCATGTTTAATTATTATTTTCCTTTTGTTAAGATCAGTACTTGAAACTTCCTTTGGTGTATTTGGTATTGATTTACTTTTGTTTTGTTTAAGTACAGCTATAATTACAAAAGAAAGTAAAGTGTAATGAAATTTTTTGATACTTTAATAATATTTTTTATTTTAAATTTATTTATATTCATTAGTTTTGATAAAATTAATTTATTCAAATTTATTGTTGATAACCCTGATAACTTTAGAAAATTTCATAAAAAAAAAACTCCTTTAGCGGGTGGTATAATTTTATTTATAAATATTTTTTTTTATTTTGTAATTTTAAGTTTTAATAAACATTTACTTTCAATGGAAATTTTTTTTTATAATTTTAATGATTTATGCTATTTTTTTTTAACCTGCTTGCTAATTTTTTTACTTGGGATTATTGATGACAAAATAGATTTGAGTGCTACTAAGAAGTTTTCATTATTAATACTAATTTTAATTCAATTTATTTTTTTATCTCATGACATTTTAATAAAATCTATACAATTATCTTTTTTGGATAATACGCTTTATTTAGGAAAATATTCTTTTTCTTTTACTTTGTTTTGTTTTTTAGTTTTTTTAAATGCTTTTAATATGTTTGATGGCATAAATTTACAATCAAGTAGCTATTCATTAATAATTTTAATTTATTTTTTATATTTAGTGCCTCAAACTATTTTAGTAATTTTTTTGATTATATTTATTTTGTTTTTTATGTGTCTAAACTTTTTAAATAAATCTTTTTTAGGAGATAGTGGAACTTTACTAGTTTCCTTTATATTAAGTTTCATATTCATAAAATTATTTAATAATCAAATAATTTTGAATAGTGACGAAATATTGATTTATATGCTTATACCTGGAATAGATATGATAAGACTTTTTTTTGAAAGAATAAAAAGTAAAAGAAATCCATTTTCGAATGATAGATGGCATTTTCATCATCTTCTTTTAAATAAATACGGTTACATTAAAACAATAATCATAATTAATTTATTTATTTTATTTCCAATTTTAGCTTATCATTTTGGCATAGCAAAATTGGATATAATTATTATGACTATAAGTATTTATTTTTTTTCGATATGGAAGATAAAAAAAATTAATTAGTATTTTTTACAACTTTATTCTTAAAATAATTACAATACGATTTTAAACCTGTTTTAAGATTAATGGTTGCTTTCCAACCTAATTTAGTAATTTTTTTATTGTCTAATTTTCTTAATTTTACACCATCTGGATAATTTTTGTTAAAATAAATTTTGCCCTTATATCTCATTATATCTTTAATCAATAATGCAACTTTTTTAATTGAAACATGCTCACCACTCCCAACATTAATAAAACTGTGTCTTATTTTTTTTTTTATACAAAATTTAATTGCCAAGGCTAAATCCTGAACATTCAAGAATTCCCTTTTTACATTTCCACTTCCCCATATTTCCACTTTATTTTTATTTTTTTTTTTTGCTAAAAAAAACTTTTTTACCAAGGCTGGAATTACATGGCTTGATTTAAGATCGAAATTATCTCCTTCTCCGTATAGATTTGCTGGTTGAAGGGAAATAAAATCTTTATTAAATTTTTTATTTAAATATTCACAATACTTTAATACTGTTATTTTGGCTAAAGCATATCCTTCATTTGTACTTTCTAAATTAGAAGACAATAAATAATCCTCTTTTATAGGTTGTTTAGTCCTTTTGGGATAAATACAAGCTGAGCCTAAATTTATTAATTTTTTTACATTAAACCTAAAACTTACATTTATTAAATTTAAACCAATCAAAGTATTAGTGAATAAATATTCATCTTGATATTTTGAATTGTCTAAAATTCCACCTACTCTTCCAGCACAATTTATAACTATGTCAGGTTTATTTTTCTTAAACAATTTTTCTATTTTTTTTATATTTGTAAAATCAAGTTTTCTTCTTGGACAATCAATTATTCTAAAAAATTTATCTTTTTTGATCAGATCATAAACAGCTCTTCCAACCATTCCTTCTTGACCTGCTATTAAAATTTTTTTTTTCAAAATAAATTATTAAATTTAATTTTAGTTAACCATTAAATCAGACTCTAGCATCTCTTTGATCAAATCATTAATCGGAATTTTTGGTTTCCATCTAAATATTTTTTTAACTTTGGAAGTATTTCCAATTAAATTTTCAACTTCATTAGGTCGAAAATATATTTTACTTATTCTAATTACAGTTTGATTTTTTTTTATATTAGGAAATTTTTCTTTGTTGAAAGATACTACTGTGGCGCTTTCGTTTAAACCTTTACCATGCCATTTAATTTTAATATTTAAAAATTTGAAACATTTTTCTATAAAAAATTTAACTGAATACTGTTTTTCTGTTGCCACAACAAAGTCATCAGGTTTTTTGTGTTGTAAAATTTTCCAGCACATCTCTACATAATCCTTAGCATGACCCCAATCTCTTTTTGCATATATATTTCCTAAATAAATACATTTTTCTTCTCCTTTAACAATTTTTCCTATTCCCATTGTAATTTTTCTTGTAACAAAAGTTTCTCCACGTCTAGGTGACTCGTGATTAAATAGTATTCCATTGCTAGCAAAGATACCATAAGACTCTCTATAATTTTTTGTTATCCAATATGAAAATAATTTAGAAGAAGCATAAGGACTTTTGGGATAAAATTTAGTTTTTTCAGATTGTTTTCTATCTTGTATTTCACCATATAATTCAGAAGTTGAAGCTTGATAAAATTTTGTTTTTTTCTCTAACCCTAAAGATTTTATTGACTCTAAAATTCTCAATGTTCCTAATGAGTTAACATCAGTTGTATATTCTGGCAATTTAAAACTTATGCCCACATGGCTCTGTGCTGCAAGGTTGTAAATTTCATCAGGCCTAGTTTTTTTAATAATTGTATTTATCGAATTTGTGTCTGTTAAATCCCCATAATGAAGAAAAAATTTCTTTTTATATTTTTTATCATTAAATATTTTATCTATTCTTTGGGTGTTAAAAGATGATGATTTTCTTTTAATTCCATGAACAATATAATTTTTCTTTAGTAGAAATTCTGCTAAATATGAACCATCCTGCCCAGTAATACCTGTTATTAAAGCTTTTTTTATTTTCATTACGAACATTTACTATTATATAATTAATTTTTACATTCAATAAATAATAATGAAAATAACAATCATAACTGTTTGTTTTAACAGTGAAAAAACATTAGCTGATACAATTAATTCAGTTAATTCTCAAACATATAAAAATATTGAACATATATTTATTGATGGTGGATCTAGTGATAAAACTTTAAATATTTTAAATAAAAACCCTAATAGAAAAAAAAAGATCCTTATCAAAAAAAAAACATCAATTTATGAGGCTATGAATGAAGGAATAAAAAAAGCTACAGGAAATTTTATTCAAATACTTAATTCTGATGACATTTTATATTCTGACAAAACTATAGAAAATACAGTTAAAAAAATTAAAAAATATCCAAAATGTAACATTTTTTTAGGAAATGTAGTTTATTTTTCAAATAATAATTTTTACAAAATAAAAAGGTATTTTAAGGCAAATAAAGAAAGGATTTATAATTTGTTATACGGAGATATGCCTCCTCATCCTGCTTCATTTATTAATAAAAGAATTTATAAAGAATGCGGCCTTTATAACACTAATTACAAAATAGCTTCTGATTACGATTTTTTCTTAAGAATACTCAAAAAGAAGAAATCAAAATTCAAGATATTAGATGATGAAATTGTTAAAATGAGAACAGGTGGTGCCTCAGATAAATATATAAAAAGTTATCTAACAACTTCAAATGAGATATTGAAATCAATCAAAAATAATAATTATAAAACTAATAGTATTTTAGTTTTTCTTAGAGCTATTGTTAAGATAAGAGAATTATTTTTATTTAATGAGGATAAGTTAAACAAAAAATTCAAATTATTTGAATTTAATTTTGAGAAAAAAATTTATGAAAAAAAAACTTTTAAAATTTTAAGAAAAATAGATTTATTAAATACAAAAAAAAATTTTATTCTCTCAGGCATGAATCTTGCATTTCTAGGTTATTATTGTAAAAAAAAGGTTTACCCATATAAAAATTTATTTCATTGGCCAGATGGTATTTTTACAAAAAGAATTATTAATATAGAAAAAATTCCAGGCAGAGATATTATAAAAAAAATCAAATTAAGTAAAAAAATAAAATCTATAAAAATAATTGGGAATTTATCACAACAATCAAAATTATATTTAGAAAAAAAATTTTCTCTTAAAATAAATCATATAGAATTACCTTATGGTCCAATTGAAGAATTAAAAAAATTTAAAATTAATTTGAAGGATTCTGAAATAATTTTTATTACTTTGCCAACTCCAAAACAAGAAGAGCTAGCTTACTCGCTTTCAAAAAAAAACAAAAATTATAAAATTATATGCATAGGAGGATCAATAGCAATCGCAAGTGGTGAGGAAAAACAAGTTCCTAAATTTTTACAAAACTATGAATTCTTATGGAGGCTCAGAAATGATTTTTTTAGACGTTCTTTTAGATTATTGGAGAGTTTTTATTATTATGTTAAAGGAAATTATATAAAAGATTTATATAACAATACAATTTTTAGAATTATTGAAAAGTAAAGAAATATATTATTGGACGTGTGATAAATCACCTAATTCTGGTGAGGGAAATCTTGCAATATATTTTATAAAAAATTTTAATAAAAATTTAAAATTTAGAGAAATAAAAAAAAAAATTTTAGTTACATAACTTTAAGTAAAATTTTAAACTATAAGTACATCTTACCCTTTGTGGGTATATTTTATTGTTGGAAATATTATTTAAATGACAAAAAAATTTGTTATATAAATTATTTACCTTTTTGGAATTTTCTAATTTTCTTACTTTTGCCTCCAAATTCAAACATTGGACCAATTACTGGTGGTGCTAAATTTCATAAAAAGACCAACTTGATAAGGCGTGTATTATTTCCTATTTTTTATAAAATAAGTGAATTTATAGTTAACTTTAGAAATTTTGATCTAATTTTTTCTACAGATTTATTAAAAAAATATTTATCTCAAAAAACAATTAAAAAATCATTATTTAATTTTATAATTTACATTTTTAAAAATAAAAAAAGAAACAAAAAAAAATTAAAAAAAAATTTGGATTTTTTAATATATTATAGAAATCATCCTAATAAAAAAAAATTTTTTCCATTTAAATTAATAAATAAATTATTGTTAGAAGATTTTAAGATTTATGTTGTTGGTGATAAATTAAACATAAAAAATGTAAAAAATTTTGGTTTTGTAAGTAATAGGAAATTATTACATTTACAAAAAAAAGCAAAGTTTACAATTTTTTCAGAGGAAAATTTATATTCAATTTTTACGTTAGAATGTATTTTTAGCAATGTTTTGATATTAGTCAAAAAGAGTAATCAAAATAAAATAAAATATTTTAAAAAAGATTTTTTAAAGATTGATTTTGATAATACAAATCAATTGCGTAAATTAAAAAATATCTATAAATATAAAACATGACAAAAATTTATTGTGATACAGCTGATATTAATGAAATAAAAAGATGTATTAAACTTTACAAAATTGATGGAGTAACAACTAATCCATCAATAATGAGAGCTAATGGTGTAAAAAATTATAAAGCACAATGTTTAAAAATTTTAAAAGTAACAAAAAAAAAGCCTCTTTCTGTTGAAGTTTTCGCTGATAAATCCAACGAAATATATTCTCAAGCCAAAGAAATAAAAAAATGGGACAAAAATTTATACGTTAAAATTCCTATCGTAAATACGAAAGGGGAAACTTTAAATAAAGTTATTAAAAGACTAAATTATGAAAGAGTAAAAATAAACATAACTGCAGTTTTTACACTTGATCAATTAAAAAAAATCAAAAAATCCTTAAATAATAAAACTCCAGTAATCATATCAATTTTTAGTGGAAGAATTGCAGACAATGGTATTGATCCTGAAGTAATAATTAAAAAATCTTTAAAAATGTTTAAAAAATTTAAAAATGTAAAAATTTTATGGGCTAGTACAAGAGAAGTTTTTAATTTTTATCAAGCTAAAAGATGTGGTTGTCATATAATAACTATGGGACCTAAGTTTATTGAAAAACTTAGATCAAAAAAAATTACTTTAAAAAACTATTCAATAGAAACTGTTAAACAATTCTATTTTGATGGAAAAAAATCTAAATTTAAGATTTAATTATTTTGTTGATCCCATAAAAATTTTTAATCACATAATCAGGTTTTTTTCTTAATTTTTCACTATACCCCTTATCAATAAATATTGTTTTACAATTTGCTTTTTTTCCTGCATCAATATCTTTCCATCTATCACCAATTACAAAGCTATTTTTTAAATTTATCTTATATTTTTTTGATGCTTCTTTAAGCATTCCAATATTAGGTTTTCTAAAATTACACTTATTAGTTTTACAATAACAAGTATAAATTTTTTTTATTGGTAGTTTTTTTTTTAGATATTTATTTATTTCTATTACATCTTTTTTTAAGGTTTGTTTTCTTGCAACATCTGGTTGATTTGTAATTACAAAAATTAAGTATTCCTTTTTAAGTTTATTTAAAATTTTTTTTACTGTTGGAAAAATTTTACACTCTTTTAAATTATTTATGGCTATTGGTTTATTTTTAAATGAAATTCGTGATTTAATTATTGTGCCATCCCTATCAAAAAATAAGGCTTTTTTTTCTTTTACCACTTTGTTCTATTTAATTGTAATAATGGATGAGAGACAAATAAATGCCAAATTAGTGCCTGAAAAGTTTCTGAAATTGGAGTGACTAACTTTTTATCTTTTACACTAACTAAAATACTTATATCTGAATTTTTATTTGCATATCCATCAGATTTACCAACCACACAAATAGTTTTACCTTTTCTTGATTTTGCATATTGAATTGCTTTAATTAAATTAACTGAAACATTTTTTTTCTTATGACCTCCACCTACTGAAAAAATCATCAATATGTCTTTTTTATTAAAATTTGAGAGATTTAAATAACTGTCAAATATAGTATCAAAACCTTCATCATTAGTCTTTGCAGTAATCTCTGAGACATTATCAATAGGAGTATATGCTTCTATGTTGCATAATTTTCTAAAATCGTTAACAGCATGTGAAGCATTACCTGCACTTCCGCCTACGCCTATTATAAATAATCTACCTTTATTTTTTCTTAATTTTTTTAATAATATAATTGCTTGATTAATTTTTTTATCATCTAATTCAAATAATGAGTTTGAAATATTATTTTTATATTTTTTTATAAAATTCATTTTTTATGAAATTATCAAATTTTTTTATACCATTATATGATCCGATTTCAAAAAATCTTTTTTTTATAATTAATCCTTTTAATTTACGATCTCTTGAAATCTTTTGAACTAATACTGACAAATCAAATCTTTTAGTTTTGTTAAAACCCTTAAATATATTCTTATCAAGAAAACTTACTCCATAATCAATATATCGATATTCTTTTTTTTTTTTAAACTTATCATAAATTATAAAATTATTTTTCATTATTTCTACATTACTCAAATCATACTTATTTTTATTTTTATAAATAGCCATAATTGAGAATTTATTATCTTTTTTAAATTCCTTTAATTTAAAATTTATATAACTATCCCCATAAATTACAAAAAATTGATCTTTTAAAAATTTTATCGATTTTAATATAGCTCCACCAGTGCCTAATAACTTTTTTCCATCACTCACAATCTTAACATTTATAAAATCAATTTCTTTTCTAACATATTCTTTAACTAAACGAGCTTTATAACCAACAGACAATATGACATTTTTTATATTATTTTTTTTTAAATAATGAAGTTGATAATATAAAAATGGTTTTCCATTAAATTCTATTAAACATTTTGGTATTTTTTTTGTAATTTTATTTAATCTAGTCCCTTTGCCACCCGAAAGAATTATTACCTCGTATTTTTTCAAAAAATTTGTTTTACTCCCTCAAAATCAAATTTAAAATTTACTTCTTCTAATTTTTTTTTTTTCATTGCACTTCTCAATTTTTTTGGGGTATTTGTATAAAATAATAAAAAACCACCACCCCCAGCTCCAATTAGTTTTCCACCTAATGCACCATTTTTCATCGCATAGTTATATATATTATCTATGGTGGAATTTGACATTTTTTTTGATCTCTTAAGTTTATTTCTCCAATGTTCATGCATTAATCTCCCAAATTCCTCACAGTTTCCTTTAATTAAATTTTTTTTAATTTCTAAACCTAGCTCTTTTGCATAATCTAAATTATTTATAATTTCAGAATTTTTTTTTAAAGTTTGAGTATTTTGTTCATTTAAAATTAGTGAAGAATTTCTCGAAAACCCTGTAAAAAATAATAATAAATTATTTTCTAAATTAAACATTGTCTTTTTTGATATATTTAAGTTTTTAACTTTAACATATCCTTTTTTGTTAATATGAAATTCTGAAACACCTCCATAAACAGATATATATTGATCTTGTTTACCACTTGGTCGATTAAGATTATTAATTTCTATATCACAGGCAAATTCCGCAAGCTCTCTCTTACCAATTTTTTTTTGGTTATATAAATAAATAGCTTTTATTAAAGCAGTAGAAAAACTTCCAGAAGAACCTAATCCAGTTTTAGTAGGTATATCTGTCAATGTTGTGATTTCAATTCTATTTTCTTTTAATTCTTTTTTTAAAACCTCTCTTATTATTTTATGATTAATGGAATTGATTTGATTTATTTTTTCAATTCTTGAATATTTTAGATAAATACCTTGCTCAAAAGGTCGGGTTACAGTTACATAAACATATTTATTAATTGCTGCTGATATAAAAAAACTCTCTTTTTCTTTAAAATAAGATGGTATATCAGTGCCTCCACCACCAATACTAATTCTTAAAGGACTTCTGACTATAATCATTTTTTTTTATAAATTGAATTGATTATTTCTAGATTTTTGTAAGCTTCTAAAATTCCTGGAATTGAAATTCTTTTTTTTATTATATCTTGATAGAATTCTTCTAGTTCTAATTTCCATGTGTTATCTATTTTTGGAAATAATGTATATTCTTTTTTGGGTATTCCCATTTTTTTTGACATCTTATAAAAAGTTAAAGATTCTCTTCCATAACTTTTTCCCAAACCATTTATCTCTAATTTTCCTTTAGTACCAAAAATTTCAAAAATAAATTTATTCTTCCACTCGGTGCTTGATGCATGCAAAAAAGCAATACTTCCTTTTTTATTTTCTAAATTTAAGAAACAATTATCCTCTAACTTCATTTTATAAAAATATGTTTTTAATTTTGAGAAAGATACTTTTAAATCTCCTAAAAATAACCTTGATAAGTCAATTAAGTGGGACCCTTTATCAATTAATTCCCCTCCCCCGGATATTTTTTTTTTAAATCTCCACTCTTTTTCATAATTTAAACGTCCACCATGTCCGTAAATACCTCGTATATAAAAAATTGCTCCAATTTTTTTTTCATCAATCATTTTTTTTGCTTTTATAAAAGCTGGATGGTAACGATGGTTGAAACCAACTCTAATTCTAAGATTATTTTTTGATTGAAGTTTTAAAATTATTTTTTTTGTTTTAATATGAGATATACCTGCGGGTTTCTCTACAAAAGCATGAATATTATATTTTAAACATTCCAATAAAATATCAGTATGAAGATTATGAGTTGTTGCAATTATTACTGCATCAAGATTTTTCAATTTTAATAGAGTTTTCCAATTTTTAGTCAAAAAAATTTTCTTATTTTTAAGTCCAATATTTTTTTTTAAAAAAATGAGTGGATCAGCACATGCTATTAAATTAAAGCTTTTTGGTAAATTAGATATTCTTTTCATTCCAACAACACCACATCCAATTAGACCTATATTAATTTTTTTTCTTATCATTATTTTTCAACTCTTCTTAAATTGAAAATATCACTTTGAATAATTTTTTTTATTAAGCTTTTATTCCATTTATTGTACTTATCCCATCTAGAACTTAAAATTTTTCCTGAAATTTTATTTCCTCTACCATAAAGTAAGAATAAGATTAATTCATAAAGTTTTTTTAATGATCTATCTGATACACGAATTTCTTTTTTAATTTTTTGAATCTCCAAATTATTTACACGATTCTTATTTCTCATAATTTGCTTAATCATTTTAGAATTGATTATTCCTGGAGATACTGCATTTATTCTAATTCTTTTATTATTAAATTCTTTTGATAAAATTTCTACAAGCTTTACTAATGCAATTTTTGACAGTGCATAAGGACTGAAATTTTCTCTTAAACTTGTAACACCACCACCAGAAAATAATATTATAAGTAAATTTTTACTTTTCTTAATATAATAATAAATATTTCTTAAAAAAAAAACTTGTGCAGTAAAATTAACAGCAAAAGTATCATTAAATTTTTTTAAATTTAATTTAAAAAAATTATTTATTTCTCCTTGAATTCCTATTGTATTAATTATTAAGTCTGTTTTCTTTATAAAATATTTGGTTTTAAAAAATTTTTTTTTAATATCTTTTTCTTTTTTAATATCTAACTTTTCAAAAATAACTTTTTGAAACTTTTTCGATTTATATTTTTTTTTTAAATTATCTATTTTTTTATTATCTTTAATAAAAAGTAATAAATTATGTTTTTCTTGAAAAAATTTATTTAGAAGAAATTCTCCCATTTGACCTGATGCACCAAATATAATTATGTTTAATTTTTTTTTAACAACCATAAATTTTTCATTAAATATTTCGTAGTAATCTCTATTGATTTTTGAATAGAATATTTGGGCTTCCATCCTGATCTTCTTATTTTTTTTGTATCCAATAAAATAAAAGGATTATCTCCAATCCAACCTCTTTTTCCACCTTTGTAAATAATTTTTGGTTTTAAATTTAAAATTTTACAAATATGTTTTACAGATTTTTTCACTTCAAAATAATTATTTGTCCCAAGATTTATAATATTTATTTTTTTTTTAAAAAATTTCATAGATATATAAATTGCTTGAACACAATCATTCACATTTAAATAAGATTTTTTTTGATTTCCATCACCAAGTACTTCTAGTTTGTTGGGATTTTTTTTTAATTTTTTTACAAAATCAAAAACATGACCATGTGTATATCTTTCACCTAAAATTGAAACAAATCTATAAATAAAACATTTAAGATTATATCCTTCACAATATGCAGAAATTATAGACTCTGCAGATATTTTAGATGCACCATATAATGAAGTTTGTATTGGGAATTGTGAATTTTCTTTTGTGGGTATTTCTTTAGTTTCTCCATAAACAGATCCAGTTGATGAAAACATAATTTTTTTTATTTTATTTTTTTTCATAGCTTCTAAGACTTTATAAGTAACAATTATATTTTGATTAATATCTTTTTTTCTATGATTTAATCCAAATCTTACGTCAGCGTTTGCAGCTAAATGATAGACTGTATCGATATCTTTAAAATATTTATCAATCTTTTTTTTTAACAAATCTACTTTGATAAATTTAAAATTTTTATTTTTGATTGCATTTTTTATAAAAAATTTGTTGCCGGTAGAAAGATTGTCTAACCCTATAACTTTATAATTTTTGTTTAATAAAAAATCGACTAAATGACTTCCTATAAAACCTGCACACCCTGTAACTAATAAAGTTTTTTTCATTGTTTTATTTTTTTGCTATAAAGATATACGTCTCAACTGGTGTTAAAAATGTTGGAAATTTAAAACCATATTGCAAAATAAATTTGCCTTGCTTAATTTTATTTACTTCTATTTTTTTAAACTCATTTTTTTTTAAACATTCTAATATAATTTCTTTTGTGTATTGAAAAGCTGGAGGATGTTTTAAATACCTGTTTATGAGATAACTAGTAGACTTAAAAAAAATTTTTTCAAAAAAATAAAACCATTTAGGCACACAAGACTCAACAATTATCAGTTTTCCATTTTCTGAAAGAGCTTTTTTACTTTCATTAATACATCGATATAAATTATTTAAATTTGACTCTACATTTTTTCCAATTAGATGATGAATTAACATGACAGAAATAACAGCATCAAAATTTTTTAAATTATCAGGTAAATTAAGTGCACTTCCAACTTGTAATTTTATATTTTTGGGTAAAAATTTTGAATCAATCATGTAATCTAAATCTAAACCAACTATTTCTCTTACTTTTTTTGTATCATAATCAAAACTTCCACCATGACCTATATCTAAGAGTTTATTTATATTTTCTAAATTATTAGAAATTTCATCATATAAAATCTTATAAGTATCAATACTATTTATATTTTTTTTATAAGATGTATTTTCTGAAAAGAAATTTATATTTTTGTTTTCAATAGATTGATTATCGTTTTTCTTCATTGAAATTTATTTTTTTATCTATTATGTAGTTAGGTCTATCTTTTACTTCATCATAAATTCTTCCAACATATTCTCCAAGCAAACCAAGTCCTATTAAATTTAATCCTGAAAAAAATGTGATAAATAATATAGTTGATGAAAGTCCTGGGGTCACACTAGGATCAATCAATTTAATTAAAATATAATAAACACCAATTGAAAAACTTATCAAAGCAAAGAAGAAGCCAACTATCGACATTAAAAATAATGGTCTAGAACTAAAACCAAAAATCCCATTAAAAGCAATTTGAATCGAACCTAAATATTTATTGTATTTACTGGTTCCACTGAATCTTTCATCGCGATCATAATCAATAAATGTTTGATTAAACCCTATATAAGCTACCAATCCTCTTAAAAAGGCATTAGGTTCTCTAAATTTTCTTAAATTATCGACAACTCTTTTTGACAAAATTCTAAAATCTCCTGTATTTTTTGGAATCTTTATGTCAGTAATTTTTTCAATAAATGCATAACCAATTGATGTGACAATTTTTTTAATTTTTGTCTCACCTTTTCTAGATTTACGCCTAGCTAAAACTACATCATAACCTTCATCCATTTTTAAGTTCATTTCGTAGATTAATTCTGGGGGATCCTGGAGATCACAATCTATAACAACACATCTATCACCTGAAATATTTTGAATACCAGCCATTGTAGCTGTCGGCTGACCAAATCTTCTAGATAAAGTTATTAATTTAATTCTTATATTTACTTTAATTAATTCTAAAATTATTTCCTCAGTTTTATCAGTAGATGGATCTAAAATGAAAATTATTTCATAATCTACACCAATTTTTTCAAGTGTTGATATTAATCTATCAGTAAAAATTTTTATATTTTTTTCTTCATTATATACCGGTGTAACAACCGAAATTTTATTCTTCATAAACTATTTCAAATTTTTTATCTTTTAAAAATACTTCACAATTATAATTGTCCTTATTGTTTATATTAAGATCCAGCATTTTTAAATTTAAATATGCTTTTATTATATAATTATTATCATTAAAATTTAACTTCTTGCAATTCTTAAGCTTTTCTAGATTTTCATCTCCCCAAATAATTTCTTTTTTAAATTTAGCGTTGATTATAGATGGGAAACTATCATATTTTCCTATTCCATGATTATAAACAGAATATTTATATAAAAAAAATAAAGGAATTAAAATTACATAAAGTTTATTCATTTTTTTTTCATAAAAATTTATTGCAAAAAATAAATAAATAAATGGAAATAAATAAGTAAAAAACTTAATTATGACCCAGTAATTTTTATTATAAAAAAAATAGAATAAAAATATAAATACTATAAGAATAAAATAAATTGTTCTTTTTTTAGTAATTGAGTTTTTCAAAAAATATTTAGAATTTAAATATATTATTCTTAATAAATAAATTATAATTAAGTATAAAAACAAATATTGAAATATTTTAGAAAAATCATCTTTGATTAAAGCTGGTGTTAAAAAATATAATCCAGATATAGATGGTATGATATTTAAATATATAAACTTATAATCATTGTTAAAATGCTCTTTATGTAAAAAACTAATAATTTCGAAACTGTCAGGTTTTTTTTTAAGTATATCTTTAAATTCATTAACAAATTTATTATCTAAAATTAAATTTTCACTACCAATAATAAAACCTCCAAAATAACCCCACCAATCGTTATACCTGAAACTTTGACTTAATTGAGAATGAATTAGATGTTTATAATTTGTTTCAAGGCTGGGTATTGTAATAATTAAAAATAAAAAAAAGCTTAAAAGAAAATAAATAAAATTATTTTTTTTTAATTTATTTATATTTTCTAATATTAGGGAAAATGAAATTAATATTAATATTATTAAAATTTCAGGATATACTAAAAAAAGAGATGAGGAAGCAATTGTTAATAAAATATAATTTTTTTTATCATCAAATTTCTTAAAAATGTCAAAAAGAAAACTAATTGTTAATATTAAAATAGGTATAGATGCATAATGAGATAGTGCATCTATCTCTAGAACGTAAAGATTCCAAAATGAAAAAATATAAATAAATGAGATTATTAAAATAAAATTTTTATTTTTAATTTGTAAATGTTTATCGAGAAAAGCTGCGAGAGATAAAAAAATTAAAGAGGTAATTATAACTTTGAATACATAATAACTAAAAAAAATTGAGATTTCTCTATTAATAAAGATTGCTAACAATACATTTGCTAAAGGCCTTGCTCTAACAATTTGATCAATGCTTTGAAAATTTAAGAATAAATCAGGATATAATTTATCCCTTATTTCTGAATATTCAAAATTATTAAAAAGTATGGCTGAACTCAAATAATTTGAACTATCCCAATAATTTCCTCTAAAAATATAAAATTGTTCTCCGTAGAATAATGCAGGTATCAAAAAAAGAATTATCGCTGAATTTAATAATATATTTTCTTTTGTTATAAAAAAATTTATTAAAAATTGTTTTATATATAAAAGAAAAAAAAAGAAAATTAATACAAAAAATATGTATATTTGTGTTAATTTAAAATTAAACCAAAAGTAAAAAAAATAAATAATAATTGCTAGAATTGAATACCCAAAGATTATTTTATTTAAATTACTTAAATTTAATTTTAAGAATTTATTTAAGAAATATGAAGTGGAATAAGCATAAAAAACAACCAAGTTACCTATTAATATCCCAAAAGATAATTTCCAAATCATTTTAAAATTTTCAAAATTAAATGTTTCTTAGTTATTTATAATTTATCTCTTTTTTAATCACTTTTAATATACTATCAGCAACAACATTATGGCCACGAATATTAAAATGAACACTTTCATCATAAAAATAAATATCGTTATTCAAAATGCTATTAAGAAAAATTACATCATTAAACTCTTGTGATAATTGATTTTTTACGTATTTATTAAATTTATTTTCATAATTTTTGTCATTTTTTTCATTGCTTAAAAATATAAATACTTTTTTTTGATTTAAAATTTTATTAGATATTTCTTCCTTTAAAACATTAATAGAAAAGTCAATTAAATTAAAATAATTTTCTTCATTTTCTTTTGTGTCATTCAATTTTGAAATATAATTATTCAAATCATATTTTGTTATAACAAAACTGATAGCCTCTGTAATTGCAGGTAGAAAAAACTTTTTACTATTTAGATAAAAATGAGCAGTTTGAGAATTTGCGTAATCTCTATAAAAATCCCCTGGCGGAAAAAGATAAATAAATATGTCTGCATCTTGAATTCTCTCATCAAACTTTGACCTTAAAACAACATTTAATACGCTGTATGCATTTACACCTGCATTACCACAAATAAAATTTGTCAATTTTTCACAAACTTTATGAGAAAAAATGTCTTTATCATCAATATAACTACCACCATAAGTTACACTATCACCTAAAAATAAAATTTTTTTTTTTTTAGAATTCCATGAATTGATAGACCTCAAGCCCGCATCATTTATCGTGACATAAGAATTTTTAATTCTTTTTTTTTTTTGATTTGGTTTAGGTGAATATCCGTATAAAATATTTGAATCATATCTAACAGGATCACCTAAACCTTTTTTCTTAAGATAAAATTCTGTCATAAAAGTAAGGAAAAAACTGAAAATTGATATGATTATAAAAATTAATTTCATTATTTATGTATCAACTGTTATTTATCAAATTATTATAAATTGAAATCAATTTATTAATATTGTAATTTTTTGTATTTCTTTGAAGAGCAATTTTTTTACCCTTATTACCCATTATTTTAATTAAATTTCTATTATAATAAAATTTTAATATTCTTTTTTGTAATTCTTTAGTTGAATGAAAATTATTATATATCAGACCATTATGATTATTTTTAACTCCATCATTTTTGCTACTTTTCATGCAAACGATAACAGGTATCGAAAACATACCAGCTTCAAATATTTGTCTACCAGTTGCATTTAATGAACTCGGAAAACATAGGATATCAATCTTGCTATAAAAATTTTTAATATTTTTCACAAAACCCAAATTTTTTATAAATTTTTTTTTTAAAAATTTCGGATTTATATTATTTTCAACATTTAAAAAATTAAATATTCTTTCTAGAAAAAATCTTCTCTTAATTGAAGAACCTGCTAGAATTAATCTTATCTTATAACCTTTTAAAATCAATTCTTCAGTAGCTCTAATCAAAATCTCAACTCCTTTATATTTTAAAAAAGTTCCGATATACCCAACATTCAAAATTTCATTTTTAGAAATCTTTCTTTTTTTAAAATTAAAGTTTAAATCTAAAATATTTCTTAATACTAATGTCTTTTTTTTAATATGTATTGTACTAAAAACATCTTTATCGATTGCCAAAATTTTATCAGCAAATTTACTTAATATCTTTAAATAAATCTTAGATACTAAACTTTTATCATTTTTATAATTTAATGTTCTTGCATGAATTATAAGAGGCTTTTGGAAAATTAATTTTGCAATTATTGCCGTAGGTAATCCAGTTATTTCATTCATATGAATTAAATTTATTTCATGATTTAATAATTTAATTTTTAATAATTTAATAAAAGTGAAAAAAAAATATAAAATTTCTCTTAAAATTAAAAACCATCTTAAGCCAACGTAATGACTATTTTTGGTATTATCAAATTTACATATTCCGTAAGTTGAAAAAACTTTCCCATATTTTTTTAATATTTTTTGAGAATAACCATTCTGAGTTAAAAAAATGAAATCAAACTTTTTATATAAATTTTTAATATATTCTTCAGAACTTTTTAGTGAACCACTAAAAGAGGCTATAGGTTGAATAAATAAAATTTTATATCTTTTTTTCAAAAAAAACTTTTTTATTACTTCTAATTATTTCTTTTAAATATTTTTTAACCAAATTAAATCTTTTTTTATTTAATTCATTAAAAGGAAGGGAAATAATAGATTTACATAAAAACTCTGTATTTTTGAGTTTTATCTTTTTTCTTAATTTGTATTGAGCGTACAAAGGTTTTGGATAATATATTTTGAAAGAAATCTTTTTCTTTTTAAATATTTTAATAATTTTATTTCTATTTCTAACTAATATATTAAATGTTGAGACTGCATCTTTAATACCTGGTTTATCCTTTAATTTTGGAAAACCAGAAATTTGATATTTTAGAAAAAAATTTTGATATTCTTTATAAAGTTTTATTTGATTATTTATTTTTTGATTTATTCTTTTTATTTTCTCTAGTAATACTGAAGCTTGAATTGAACCTAGCCTCGAATTTAACCCTGGACCCGTTGAAGTAATTGAATAACTTGATTGACCATGATTTCTCAACATTTTTATTTTTTTATAAATTGATATATCATTTGTAAAAATAGCTCCCCCGTCACCAAATGAACCCAAATTTTTAGATGGAAAAAAACTTGTACAAGAAATATCTGCTATATTAAGAGAATTTTTATGATTTAGAATGGAGCCAAAATTTTGAGCACCATCTTCTATTAATTTTATCCTTTTTGGTATTAATTTTTTAATTTTTTTTAAATCACAAGTTCGCCCAAAAAGTGAAGTAGAAATTACTACTTTTGTTTTTTTATTTATTAAATTTTTTAAATTATTAATTTCTAAATTAAAATTCTCAATACTTGAGTCAATAAAAATAGGTTTTAATTTCAAAAGTAAAACAACCTCAATTACTGAAAGCCACGAAAAGCTTGGAATAATTACTTCATCTCCCTTACTTAAATTTAAAGATAATAGTGATATCAATAAAGCATCTGTGCCTGAACCAACAGTGCAAACGTATTTTGAACCTGTGAATCTAGCTAATTTTTTTTCTAAATCATCGACATTTTTATCAAAAATAAAATTATTCTTTTTAACTGTTTTAATTATAGATCTTATAAATAGATTTCTATATTTCTTATTATAAAGGTCTAAATCGTTAAACATGATGTTTTAAAAAAAGATTTTTATATTTTAAAAAAATTTTATCTAATTTTTTTTCTAAATTTAATGGCATTCTTTTAGTATTTTTATATTTTTTTAACCTTATTAAATTTGGTGTTTTTATATATTTATCAAAGTTAATTAACATATTAATTTCATTTAGATAATGTCTTTTAGCGAAAGAAATTAGATTATCACTTTTATATAATTTGGTGACTTTGTGAGATATTATCTTTCCAAGATCAACATTTTTATCAATAAAATGAAGGGTATTCCCAATTTTTTTTGAACTTATTATTGCCCATTTAAAAGAGTCTAGTCCTCTAGAGCTTGGAATAAGACCTGAATGACAATTTATAATTTTTTTATTATTTTTTAATAATTTTTTTGAGATTAATCCCGAACCACAAATAAGTATTTTATCAAGATTTTTAATATTTTTAGTATTCAATTTTTTTATTTTTAAATTATATCTTTTTTTAAGAGCAATAGGATGAGACCCTATAAATTGATTGGGTCTATGCTTAAAGAAAACTTTTCTTTTCTTAATTTTTTTAAATTTTGTTATTAATAATGTTATATCTTTAAATTTTCTTTTATTAAGACCCTTTAGAACATCTTGAGTTTTTTTATGTTTCTTATTATAAGTAATTATTCCTAACTTCATTAAAAATTTAAAATTTTAATTTTTCAATATTTTTTAGTAGGTTATAGAAATCTTGAATTTTAAACTTTTTTTTATATATTATACTTTTATAATTTTCTAAGTGTAGATCATTAAATTTATCAAAATTAATCCTATAATTATTAACCTTCATTTCACGGTGGAAATTTAAATTTCTGAAATTTTTTATTGATAAATTCCAATTTACATTTGCATTTAGCATTTTAAACTTACCAATAATTTGATTTTTTGTATTTTTTAATATTTTTATTTTCTTTATGTCACCAAATAACCAAATCAATATATCTACAAAATGAATACCAATATTAATCAACAATCCACCTGAAAATTTTTTATTACTTTTCCAACTTGTTTCATACCACTTACCTCTTTTTGTAAAATAGTTTATTGATACTTGATTTTTTTTTTTTGAAAAATGCATTTTCTTTTTTAATAAGATTATTCTTTTATCTTCTCTAAGCTGAAAAATACAATGGCATTTTTTTTTATATCTTTTTTCAAGTTTTTCAATTTTTTTAAAATCTTGTAAATTAAGTATTGGAGGTTTTTCGACTATTACGTTACAGCCTGATACCAAAGAAAGCTTTATATGTTTAAAATGCAAATAACTAGGTGAACAAATTACAACATAATCAATTTTTCTTTTCTTTAAAAATAAAAAAAATTTTTTTTCGTTATTAAAAAAAAAACAGTTAGGAAAAAAATTATCAACAAAACCAACATTGTCATGAATATCAAGAGCAGCAATTAAATTTCCATTTAACTGTTCTATGCACCTGACATGTTTTTTTGCAACAAATCCTGACAATCCAACTAAAGCAAATTTTTTCATTTTTATGTTGTAACAAACAATTGATATTCTATATAAGACCTATTAAGAAAAAGTATATGAATTTTTTTTCTCCATTATTAAATAAAATAAATAAAAAAACAGCAAAAATAGGAATTGTAGGTTTAGGTTATGTTGGTTTACCGCTTGCCTTACAATTTGCAAAAAAAAAATTTTATTTAATAGGTTTTGATATTGATAATACTAAAATAGCTCTTTTTAAAAAAGGAAAGTCACCTATTAAACATATTCAAAATAAATTAATTAAAAAATATAAAAAAAGAATAGTTTATGAGAATAACTTTAAAAATATATCCAATACTGACGTAATAATATTATGCTTACCAACTCCGTTAACTAAAAATTTTAAACCAGATTTATCATATATTCAGACTACATTAAAAAATATTAAAAAATATTTATCTTATGGTCAAATAATTATTCTAGAAAGTTCAACATATCCTGGTTCGACAAGAGAGCTAATTAATTCGTATTTGAAAAAATTTTTAATTGGTGAAAATTTTTTTGTTGGCTACTCGCCTGAAAGAGAGGATCCTAATAACAAAAAGTATAATTTAGAAAATATTCCAAAAATTTGCAGTGGATATACAACCAATTGTTTAAAAATCACAAAAAAATTATACTCAAAAATTATAAAAAAAGTAATCGGTGTCTCAAATCTTGAGTCTGCAGAATTTGTTAAACTTTATGAAAATATATATAGGAGTATTAATATTGGACTAGTAAATGAAATGAAGATGATTTCAAATAAACTTAATTTGAATATATATGAAATCATAAATGCAGCTAAGACAAAACCATTTGGATTTCAAGCTTTTTATCCTGGTCCTGGTGTTGGTGGCCATTGTATACCTGTTGATCCTTACTATCTTTCATGGGTAGCTAATAAAAAAAAAATTAAAACTAATCTCATTTATCATGCGGGCAAGATTAATTCTTATATGCCAAAATGGATAATTTCTGAAGCTTTAAAAAATAGAAAAATAAAAAATGTTTTAATTATTGGGGTTGCCTATAAAAAAGATTTAGATGATACAAGAGAGTCACCATCAATTGATTTTATAAAAATCTTACAAAAGAAAAAAATTAAGGTAGATTTTCACGACCCTAACGTAAAATTTTTAAAATCTAGAAAATTAAATAATAAATATTTTTCAAAAAATTTAAGTACTAAAATGGTCAGTAAATATGATTGTGTTATTATTGCTACAGATCATTCAAATATTGATTATGATTTGATTAAAAAAAATTCTAAACTTATTGTAGATACAAAAAATGTTTTTAAAAAAGCATCAGACAAAATTTTAAAACTTTAAAATTTTATAAATTTTTAACAATAATTGATAAATTTTCTTTTCACTTTTGTAATAATCATGAGCAATTTGAGGTCTTTTGATATATTCTTCTAAATCATTATTGGACCATTCCATTTTTTTTAGAAAATATGATTTATCATTTTCAAGCATTTCTTCGGATGGATAAGCATCTTGAGAACTCAATTCTTCTATAGCATCCTTTCTACTAATTTGTTTAGAAATAATTAAAGTGCTTAAATGAAGTATTCTTTTATCAATACCAAATTTTTTTGGTAAAATATAGCCTTGATAAAATCTTGTAAAAACAGACTCATAATGTTTATATGGATATGGTTTAAAATTATATTTAGTTTGTAGTAAATCAATTGCTTCGAATTTGTTATATTCAAAATAATCTAAAAAAGAAATCCATTTTATCCTTTTAAAAAATATATATTTTACTAAATCAAATGTACCAATTATTGGATAAGTATTAATTTTAATTTTTTCAAATTTATTAACAATATCAATTATATTTTTTTTGTCATATTTAAACCAATTCATATTTGGTGGCATTGCCATACCTTCACTACTCATATTTGTTCCTGCCAATATATAATTAATATTATTTTTCGATGCTTGACTATAATTCACCGCTAACATGGCATTATCCATCAAAAGTTCTATATCCAAGACATCAGCTTTAAGAAAAGATCTCATCATCTCTCTATACTCCACCCAATCAATTACATGGGTATACAAATCAACATTTAATTTTTTTAATAAATTTTCTATATTATTTTGGGCTAATTCTGAATTCCAACCATTGTCCATATGAACAACTAATGGTCTTAATCCTAATTCAATAGCTTTGTGTAATGTAAAACAACTGTCAACACCACCAGACAAACCTACAACACAATTATATTTTTGGTTACTAGATTCTAATTTGCTTAAAAGATTTTTCAATTGTTTTTTATTTCTTTTTTGAAGCTCAATTTTTTTTTCAAAATCAATACAATAATTACAAATTCCTTTATCATTAAAAAAAATATTTTTTGCAGTTGTATCCATAACACATCTATTACAAATTATTTTTTTATTCATTAATAAATTCTTTTATTTCATTGGTTGGATAAGAAATTAAAACTGCTTTTAATTTTCCATAGAATACAAAATATGAACCAACACCTATAGCTTCTAATCCAAATTTAAATGATGTCTTAATATCCTCAATATTTTTAACACCTCCATTAAAGATAGTAGGTATTTTTTTTATTTTACAAATTTCTTTCAATAAATCTTTATTAGTACCCTCCAAAGTTCCTTCTTTATCTATATCTGTAAAAATTATTTCACCAATTCCAATTTTTATTGCCTCATTTACTGTATCTATTAAACTATGATTTTTATAAAATTTTTTTGTTTGATAATTCCAAATTTTATAATTTCCAAAAAAATTTTTTTTAATATCAATTGACAAAACTACAGACTGGCTACCTAAATGATTAATAATTTCTTTTACAATCTCTTTATTATTAAAAAAACAACTTTGAATACAAATTTTTTCTGCTCCGAGATTAATGATTTTTTTTGCATCATCTAAAGAATTTATTCCTCCTCCGTAAGTAATTGGAGTAAAACTTTCACCGAAAATTTTGGATAATAAATCAAAATTAATTTTTTTTCTAACAGATGACTCTATATCAATAACAATGATTTCATCAGCTTCCTTTTCGCTAAATATTTTAACTGCATTAATTGGATCACCGATATATTTTGGGTTGGAAAAATTACATGTTTTAACCAATCCATCACCTTTAATTAAAAGTATTGGGATTATTCTTTTAATATTCATTACAATTATTAAAAAAATTTTTAAAAAAACTTTTTCCAAATTTATGACTTTTTTCTGGATGAAATTGAACTCCAAAAATATTGTTTTTTTGAACAGCTGAGGTAAAATTTAAACTATATTTAGTTGTTGCTGCTATATCATCTTTTTCTTCACACTCAACATAATAAGAATGAGCAAAATAAAATTTAATTTTCTCATTTAAGTCAAAGTTCAATTTACTCTTTTTATCAAAGTTAACAAAATTCCATCCCATATGTGGAACTCTCAAATCCTCATCTTTAATTTGAAATTTTATTACTTTTCCCTTTATCAAACCTAATCCCTTTACATTTCCTTCTTCACTCTCATCAAATAAAAAATGCATTCCTAAACAAATTCCTAAAATAGTTGAATTATTTCTTGCAGCATTTAATATTCCTAGGTCTAATTTATTTTCAGATAAATACTCCATACCTTTTTTAAAATTTCCTACACCTGGTAATATTATTTTTGATGCTTTTGAGATTTTATCATAATCATTTGAAATTTCTGATGATAAACCTATTTGTTTAAGAATATTTTGGATTGATGCTAAATTTCCTAACCCATTATTAACAATAATCATAAAATTTGTAATTAATTTATAAAAATAAGTAATATAAATAAGGATTAAATGCAAAAAAATAAACGCTTAATTATATTCACATATGACTATCCATATGGAAAATCTGAAAAAACTTTTATTGAATACGAGCTTGAAAGATTGTCAGAGGAATATCAAAAGATAGAAATTATTAATCAAAAAAATGTATCAAATCAAAGTGTTTCAATTTTAAAAAAAAAAAATTTAAAGTTTGAAAACAGTTTTGCAAATACTATTAAAACCGAAAATATAATTAAAGTTTTTACAAAAGAGGTAATAATTAATAAAAAATTTTGGTGTGAAATAATTATTAATCTTTTTAAAAAAAATTTTTTTAAAAAGATTAAAATGATTATTAATGAGATGTGTTTATCATGCTTATTAACTGAATTTATCAAAAAAAGATATGATAAAAATGACTCTATAATTTTCTACTCATTTTGGTCAAATTATAATTTAATTGCTTTTGCAAATTTAAAAAAAATTTTTACTAATTCGAAATTCATATCAAGAGCCTTAGGTAGTGATTTAAATGGCTTTATTAAAAATGATGATTATGTAGCATATAAAAGATTGAAATTTTCTTCATTAGATAAACTAATATTGCTGGGAGATTATCAAAAGGAAAAGTTAATTGAGCTGGGCTTAGGCAATAAAATTGCTATTGCACCACTAGGAATATATCCACAAAAAAATCAAAATTTTTTAAATAAAGATTTAAATTCAAAAGATAAGATCACTTTCACGAGTTGTGGTAATTTAATTGAAATTAAAAATATTTTTTTGATGATAAAATTTTTAAAAAAATTTTCTGAAATAACAAAAAAACAAATTAAATTTATATTAATTGGAGATGGTATTTTAAGAAAAAAAATACTAAATCAATTAAATAATCAAAAACTTTTTAATTTTGAATATCATGAATATATTGAAAGCTTTACAAACTTCTTAACCATAAATAAAACTCATTTTTTTCTCAATTTTAGCTCCCAGGAAGGAATGCCTTTTACGATTATGGAGTCAATGAGCCTTGGCATACCATCTATCACATCAAATATTAAACCTAATAAATTTTTGGTAGAAAATAATGGTTATTATTTTGATTTGAAAAATTTTGATGAAACAATTGTTAAGTTAATTCACGAAATAGATAATGATATAAATGAAAAAAAACCTTATCTATCTAAATCATTAAAATCTTATGAATTCATTCATAATCATTTAATAAATGAAAATTGTCATAAAAAATTTTACGAAATTCTTAAAAATCTTTAAGCTTTAATTTCTTTAATTAAAAAACTTTTCATCTCTTTAAGAAGTTTCTTGTTATCATATTTTTTCAAATAATGTTTCAATTTATCTAATAGTATATTTATTGTTAATTCATCATAATTGGGCTCATTAGCAATAAAAATTTGACTCTCACCTTTAATTTTTTCTGTTTTATTCAAAAAAAGCTTTTCTTTCAACTTCTCACCCTTTGCGAGACCAATTTCTTTAATCTTAATTTTATTCAAAGGACTCTTTTTTTCATAAATTTCTAAAAGTTTTTTAATTATCTGAATTACTTTAATTTGTTTACCCATATTTAAAATCAAAATTTTTTTATTAATAGGTAAAAGGCTTCCTTTTAAAACTAAATTTGCTGCTTGGCTTGAGGACATAAAATATCTTTCTACTCTTTTGTCTGTAATCGTTATAGGGCCTCCACTATTAATCTGCTCAAGAAATAAATTAATTGCAGATCCTTGACTAGCAAATACATTACCAAATCTAACTACGTTAATTTTTGAATTCTTATTTTGATACGAAAGTGAAATAATTTCTGAAATTCTTTTTGAAAAACCTAAAACACTTGATGGATTTGCGGCTTTATCAGTCGAAATAATTATTATTTTATGATTAATAAAATTTTTAACAATATTTAATGTCCCAAAGATATTATTTTTAACTGCCTCACCCACATTATCTTCTAAAATATTCAAATGCTTATATGCAGCTGCATGAAATACCAAATTAATTCTATATTTCTTTTTTAAAAATTGAAGTAATGCGCTATCATTAATGTCACCTAATACAAATTTGAACTTACTATTTATAAACTCCCTTTTTAAATTATAAATTCCAATTTCTGATTTATCTAGAGCTATAACTGATCCTGTCTTTATTTGTTTTATTTTATTACATAAAGCTTTTCCAATAGATCCAGCAGCACCTGTAACTAGAATATTATTTTTTTTCAATTTATTAAGAAAGAAATTTTTTGATTTTAAAAAATCTTTATCAAGTAAATTAGTCAACTGAGAATATCGAACATCATCTAATGAAATCTTATCTGATATTAAATTCTCTTTAAATGGCAAATAATTCACATTTAAATTTAATGATTTAAGCATTTTAATTTTCTTTTCTAAAATCTCTGGTTTTATTGATGGAATTGATATTATTACATTTGATACTATTTTGTTAAAAGCAATACTTTTAAACTCTTTTAGACTCACAACTTTTTTATTATCTATAATTTTATTCTGAATTTTTTTATCATCATCAATAAAGCAATAAATAGAATTTGGGTTTTTCTCTGATAAAATTGTATTAATTTGTTGCCCTGCATTTCCTGCGCCATAAATAGCTGTTCTAGTTCCTGGTGTATTTAAAGAAATATTCTTTTTTACTAAATGTTTGGAAAAATTGTAGTTTTTCTTTATATTTAAATTCTTTTTTAAATACTCAACTAATTTATTTGAACTCAAAAAATGGTTAAATTTATTTTTTTCTGCAACTGAAATAGGAATTTCTGTAACACTTTTTTTTTTCAAAAGAAAATTTTTTTTTCCTAAGAAATCAATTATTTCATTAATTTGATACCCTTCGGCACATCCCACATCATAGACACCTGAATCATTGCTATTAAGCATTTTTTTATACACTTCACAGACTTGTTCATAACTTATGAAATCTCTTATTGCTGAACCAAGATTGTTTAAATAAAAAAAATTCTTTTTTTTAAAGCTTTTAATTATTTTTGATATAATTGAAAATTTATCATTATTTCCATATATATTAAACACTCTAGCAATAATAAATTTGATATCATTTTTTTTACAAAAATTTATAATTATTGTTTCTGCTAAGAATTTTGCTTTTGAATAAATTTCTCTATTTCTATCATCTTTAAAGTTAGAGGAAACATCAAATCCATATATTGAAGAACTACTTGTATAAATTATTTTTCTTATTTTTTTTTTATTAATTTGATCTAATGCTTTAGCTAAATTAGATAAACTAAGATTTATAAAATTATCGTAATTATCTAAATTATTTATTTCAGATGCTGGAAAAAAATTATTGATTATTATATTCGTTTTATTTTTATTTTTTAAATTTAAAAATTCCTTGGAAGAAATAATCATTGAATCTTTAATTTTTCTATTTAATTCTTTTGATAAATTACTCCTTTTCCCAACGATAATTGTGGTCATAATAATCCTAAATTTTTTAATATAATCTTAATATAAATTTTAAGTTTATAATTATATTTAAGTAAATTTATTTCTTTTGAAAATATATTTAATCTATTATTTAACAGCAAATAATTACACTTTCTAAGATTATTTTTTTCAATCACTTGATTGTCAAATTCATTTAATATTCTCTTGTTTTTCTTAATCCAAAAATCAAACTCTAAAATTTCAGTTCGAATTTTTTTAATACTTAAATTATTGCCATGGATATAATATGTTGCTAAAGGCTCATCTATACAACAAAATTTAGCAAAATTGCTTAACCTGTAAAATAAATCAAAATCACCAATTATTTCATATCTTTTATCAAAAAATATTTTTTTTTTAATTAGTAAACTTCTTCTTATCATCACTGTCAGAATACTAATCGGATAATCGTTGATTATTTGAAAAAATATATTTTTTGATGAAAGATTTTTTCTAAATAATATTTTTTTATTATTCGATACCCAATGATTTGTAAAACAAATATCTGATTTTGTTTTTAACATTAACTTAATTTGTTTAATTAATTTATTTTTTTCCCAAGTATCATCAATATCAAGAAAGGCTATAAACTCTCCCTTTGCTTCTTTTATAGCTAAATTTCTTGCCTCATATAGCTTAAGAAATTTATTAGTTTTAAAATATTTAATCCTTTTGTCCTTAATAATTCTTAATAAATTTAATGTCTTGTCTGTTGATTTATTATCAAAAAAAATTATTTCAAAATTCTTATATGATTGATCTAAAATACTTGAAATACATCTTGATACAAATTTTTCTCCATTATGACAATTTACAATTATACTTACTAATTTTTTTTTATATGTCATTTTGAAACAATAAATAATTTTACTAAATGAGTTAATACTTTAAATTTTATCTATTTTTAATTTTATTTTTAAAATTGCTTATGGTTAAATCCAATCCTTTTTCTAAAGATATTTTTGGTTTCCATTTTAATAATTTTTTAGCTAGTGTTATACTTGGATATAGTTTTATAATTTCATCTTTTCTCATTTGTATTTTTCCATATATTGGATTGCCTAAACCAATTTTATCACTTATTAGCTTTATTACACTTTTTACTGTATAAGATTTTCCAAATCCTATATTTATAGATTTCCCTAATATTTTTGAGTTATTAAATGCTTTAAAAATCGCTTTGATTAAATCATCTATATATAAAAAATCCCTTTTTTGAGTCCCGTTTGAACAATCGAATTTTTTATTTAAAAAACAAGACTCAATTGTAATTGGTATCAATCTGTTAATATCTTGTTGAGGTCCGTAAACAAGATATAGTCTCAATACTACAAATGGGAAATTATATTTCCTAAATAAATCATAAAGATATTTAGATGCGAGTAATTTAGCTTCTCCATACGCTGATTTTAATTTTTGGTTAAAATTGATTTTTTTTTCAAATTGAGGTGATTTTAAATGACCATATTCAACACAACTCCCTATTTGGATAAATTTTTTAATTTTTCTATCTAAAAAAAAATCTGCTAAGTTCTTACATCCTCTAAAATGACTATTAAACGTTTTTGCTTTTTCTTTGTGGTTTACATAACCGCCTAAATTAACAACATAATCGAAATTTTTCAATTTTAATTTATATAAATTATTTTTTTTTGAAATATCACAGAAAAGATATCTTACTTTTTTGAGAAATCTTTTTTTTTTAGGTTTGCTGTAAGATAAACTAGTAACTTTAAATTTTTTTTTTATACATTTTTTTGCTAAATGATAACCAATAAAACCTGTACCACCTACAATTAAAATTTTTTTTTTCAAAACTTTTTATTTTTAAATTCTTTTTCAAGGATTTTTTTATCTCTCAAGGTGTCCATGCATTGCCAAAAGCTTTTATGTTTATAAGCCACTAGTTGGTTTTGTTTTGATAACTTCTCTAAAGGCTCTTTTTCAAGATAGGTATTATCATTTTTTATATAATCAAGAAATTGAGGTTCAAATACAAAAAAGCCTCCATTTATCCACCCCTCATCTAATTTTGATTTTTCTTTAAAATAATTAACAAAATTATTTTTTATCTTGATGGCCCCAAATCTTGCTGGTGGCCTCACAGCAGTCAATGTTCCTATTTTTTTATTTTTTTTGTGAAAATTTAATAGTTTCTTAATATTTACATTTGATACACCATCACCATAAGTCAGAAAAAATTGATCATTTTTTAAATATTTTTTTAATCTTTTAATTCTTCCTCCAGTCATAGTATTAAATCCCGTATCGATCAGTTCTACTTTCCAAGGAAATGTATTCTTTTTAAAATATTTTTTAATTAATGAGCCTTTGTATCCTAAAGCTATAATAAATTCATTAAATCCATATTTTGAATATAATTTCATGATATGAACTAATATAGGTTTATTTCCAATTTTTACTAAAGGTTTTGGAATAGTTCTTGTATATTCAGACAATCTTGTGCCAAAACCCCCTGCTAATATAACTACTTTCATTTAATTTTTAATATCTTTTCATATTCATTAATTTGACTTACAGAAAAATCATACATATTAACTTTTTTTCTATAGTATTCTTTATACCACTCAGCAGTTAAACTAACTGTTTGTTTAAAAGATAAAATACTTTTGTATTTCAATTTTTTTTTTTGCTTTATTGCAGTTCAGTTTTAGTAGATTTGACTCAAAAAATTTATTGCTTGATTTCAAAATCCATGACGCATTCTTCCATTTTAATTTAAAAATTTTTATAACATCCAAGACAGAATAATTTTTTTTATAATTTGGTCCAAAATTAAATGCTTCACCTTGAATTCTGCTATCTTTATTTAAGGCAAATGCTAAAAAAAGATACCCCATTAATGCTTCTAATACATGCTGCCACGGTCTAGTTGAATTTGGATTCCTAATAAATACTTTTCTGCTTTTTGACCATGATTTGACGCAATCTGGCAATAATCTATCAACTGACCAATCACCACCACCAATTACATTTCCAGCTCGGGCAATTGATATTTTAATTTTTGATTGATCCTTAAAATAGCTGTTTATGTAAGATTGAATTGCTATATCTGCAGATGATTTTGAAGCACTGTATGGATCAATACCTGCTAAAATGTCATTTTCATGATAGCCCCTTTTGATTTCTAAATTTTTATAAGCCTTATCACTTGTTATTAAAATAACAGTACATTTCTTATTATATTTTCTTAAAACTTCTAATAAATTTAGAGTCCCTAATGTATTTGTTTGCCAAGTAAGCAAAGGAAATTCATAAGATTTTTTTACTAAAGCCTGGGCAGCAAGATGAAAAATAAAATCAGGTTTAAAAGACTCAATTTTTTTTTTTAATTTTTTAAATTTTCTTATGTCTAAAATTGAATGTTTAATACGTTTTTCTAGTTTACATACCTTAAAGATGGAGGGTTGTGTTTTAATGTTATCTGATATTCCTAATACATCAGCACCCATTTTACTCAGCCAAAGCGATAACCACGATCCTTTGAAACCTGTATGACCAGTTATAATTATCTTTTTTTTATAAAATATTTTTCTCAAATTTTTCATTTTAAACTAAAATGTTTTTTTGTAATTTTTTAAAATTACTCACCACCAGAAATATTTATAGTTTCAGATGATATATAGGAATTTTCATTAATCAAAAACATTATAAGTTTTGTTATTTCTTTGGTATTACTCATTCTTTTAGCGGGTATCAATTGAATTCTTTTTGACATTTTTTTTTTAGAAATTTTTTTATGTATCTTTGTATTTACTAAACCAATTTTAACATTATTTGTTAAAATATTTTTCTCAAATTTTTCATTTTAAACTAAAATGTTTTTTTGTAATTTTTTAAAA
>MDTG01362043.1_pt1 | contig 36822 bp, 36 predicted proteins | sample 811421 | NCBI WGS metagenome assembly MDTG01 (sample SAMN05326645, study PRJNA326480) | marine metagenome | isolation source: seawater | place: Pacific Ocean: South East | collected 2011
ATGAGTCTAAGAGTGTATCAGTAATCATTCATGAATGGAGAAATAACCATGAGAAGATCAGCTTCAGAAATCGTCCGTAACCTTGAGCGTAGGATCGCAAGACTTGAAAGACGATCTGCCAGATATACTATTGAGAAATCACTTTTCTCTGTTGGAGGAGAAAGTCCAGCGACAGGAGCAGAGATTCTTGAGGTTAATGATTACCACGAGGATGTGAGAGATGCCTTAGAGGTTGCCTTTAATCAAGGTAGTTTCTTTGGGATGCACATGGAAGATATTTCTCTTGTAGAGAAAAGATAAATAGTGGACAGGGCAGGATTTGAACCTGCGTACTCCTAAGAGGTCAGATTTACAGTCTGATGTCTTTAACCACTCGACCACCTGTCCATAAGGTTAACTCAGAACATCACTCGCCCCTGAGCTAACCTTTTTGGCTTACGCACTAGCCTTACCAATAGCATATCGAAGAAGCCTCTCCTTAAACACATAAGGCTAAGACTCTTAGGGCGAGTGAGCTGATCCCTACCATGTCTCTGTTGGGTGAGACGTAAAGCCCGCGCTTGCTTTTGTTTACTATTTACCAAGTAACTATAGCCCGATATTCGCCCTTAACCGCCCAACTTATGCGTATGCTAAGAGCTCCCCTACTACTGAAGCAAGCCAACAATCCTTTTGGCTAGTAGGTTCTGATGACTGAGTTACTCTGAGGAACGTGCGGAACACACGCCCCTCTATTACCTACCATGCCTAATAGGCATGGTAGGTTCTCTAAGAGCCTATTCTTTCTTAGAAAGGTAAAAGAGGATCACGCCTATTACAAAACAGTAGATGTAGACTGAGAAGTCGGGCAATATCTGTTCTGCGGGCATGGGCTTTTCCTTTAAGAAAGAATAAGGTTAGATAGCGCACCAAGTAGGGCTCGAACCTACGACCTTGGGCTTAGAAGGCCCCTGCTCTTCCGACTGAGCTATTGGTGCAAAGAAGACTAAAAACCCACCCATCTAACAACCTATCTACCCCTAGATATAAAGTTAAGAAAGAAAAGGGTGGGTCTAGTACACTCAACAGGGCTCGAACCTGTGACCCCCACTTTAGGAAAGTGGTGCTCTTCCGACTGAGCTATGAGTGCTTGAGATAAGACTTACTCGAAATGTCAAAGATAAGACGACTGAACTTATTTCAGTCATGGTGGTCTCTTATACCGTAATAGGGACATTCGGAAGAAGATTTTTTTTAGTTTTCTTCTTGAAGGGATCTCCTCTTGTCAAGGTCAAAAAAGTTTATTCAAGTCCTCCTCTTCTAAGATGGCGAGGGCTTGTGATACCCAAAAGTAGTTGATTCCGATCATTGCCATCCCCACAGAAAGAACCACCCATGAGAAAGGAAGGTCTAGAGGGAGTATCAGAGAAAGTACCAAAGTAAAGATGACGGATAGGTTCAGTCTGAACTGATATACCTTTAGATCTTCCTCCACCATCTTTCGTAATTCTTCCTGCGTTTCTTTGTCCATCATAATTAGTGTCCTAAAGTCTAACGACCTCTGTTCCTGATTTGTAGTAATGTGAGTAGATCACATTAGAGTCGCCTTTCTTGGAGAAATAGACAAGGTTATGGGAAGAAGTACCTGTATTCTGCTTATAACCATCAATTCTTAAGGCCACTGTCTCACCATTGACCTCTACAGGGTGGAGATTTGGCCCCCATATCTTGGCTATGGATACCTCTCGATGTCGATCATTGTTAAGAGCCGTTTGTCTTAGCTCATCTTGTGTATAATCTCTAGGGAGATCCATCAATTCTCGATACAAGACATTAGGACTAGAAATATAATACTTGATCACAGTGTCTATACCCTCGACGCTAAACGCGCCATGCGCCATACCACCCCATTGCTTGCGACACCACGAAGTCATCATATCGTATAGCTTATCTTCAGAATAGAAGTTAGAGCAATTGAAAGTATAAGTGTGCGAGTTAGTCATTGTAAAAGAGTGATCTCCGTTGAAAATATAAGTGCGGTCACCCTGAGTGGTCTGCACAGCACAAGGCATCTCCCCTCCCATCAACCTAAGAAGGCGGTATGTGAAAGGGTCTGTCCAAATAAGCCAATCCTTGCAGTGACTTAGTTTATCATAGTAGTCTATCTTTGCGCCCATGAGCTTCTCCTATATATGGCGATTACTCTTAGCCACCCAATCTTATTAATCCACCAATATCTCAGACCACCTCACACCTGAGATTGATGCGCTTAGAGAGTCTTTCCCATTTTCGTACTCTTCAATTGGTACGGTGGTCAGGGTCTTGACGCATATTGCGGTCAAGATTATTGCCTCGGAAGTCGGGAACCGACCAATTATATCCCTCTGGTAAGGTATTACTCATATTATTACCCTTGTTATAGACGAGAAAAAGAGAAAAAAATCGTGTCTTTATTGGCAGCGAAGATGAGTTGAATCAGGATTTGATTACAACTTTCTTCCATGAGTACGGCGTTGGCGCATTATCTTTCTTCCATGAGTACGGCGTTGGCGCTGGTTTCGATAGGTCAACGGTGACATTGTTAGGAAGAGGAATTTCACGCTTGTGGTATTGTCTCTGTCGAGACCGAGACTCTCTGTGCATGGCGATCAATTCTGCGGCTCGTTGATTCTTTTTTTCTTCTTGGGTCATAGGTATTATTATCTTTCTTTCTGCTACCTTAGTGAAGGAGGAGAGATGGGTAGCGAGAATGGGAGGTTAAGTGGGAATTATTTATCTCTCTATCCTCAAATTGCGTTAATTTAATTAACGCATGAGGAAATTATAGTATGGATGATATGGAGTCGATACCCCCTAACATCTGTAGGGAGAGGGTGCGTCAGGTGCAAAGGTAGGGAGACTCGTAAAAACTCTCTTATTAGTGATGAGTTGTTAGACTCGCTGTCATTCTCTTATCGAGTGAGACTAGAGTAATCGGAGAAACCTAGTACCAGCTGGTCGTGATTAGAGGCGTGTAGACTGTCTGGTCTTGCCCCGCCCATAGAGGGAATTCTAAGATTAAAGGGCAAGCACCACGCTTGCTACACTATCTCATATAGGAAAGAGATCTGAGCTATGGATGAGAATCTAGTGTTTCTAGAGCCAAGAGAAACCTTTGACCCAATGATCATAGGGGTCGCTCAAGTCAATCACAACGCTGTGCTCGTTTATGATCAAGACGCGCTTATTAAACATTGGAAAGAAGATTTTGCCGACGAGGAAACTTCAGAAGAAGAAGTACACCTCATGGCGGTTGAATGGTACGAGTATAACGTACAGTTTGGGGAACACACACCCATCTATGTTTCAAGAGATTCTTTCGACTTAGCCGACCTCTAAACGTCTCCAAGTAATAGAGACGCGCCCGAAGCAGAGATCAAAATCGTATCGAGATCCCTTTCGATAAGAATAAGACCTCTAGCTTCAAGGATGTTAATCACATTTGAGGCCCCTGCTCTTCCTGAATATCGTCTCCACTCTCTCTTGATTTCTTTGATTGTGAGATCAGGCTTATCTTCAATCAATCGAAGCATGACAACCTCATTGTTATTTAACATAAGAGTTTCCTTTCTTTAGCTACCACTTGGCGACGGCTCTTTCCTCTAAAGTTAGCTTGATCTCGTCGTACTTGTCGATGCGACCTCTATAAACCTCATCTCGTCTTACGAGGGGTGAGTAGTCTACTAAATCTCCTTCTATGTAGATGTACTCGCCTTCTCTCCTGATCTCTGAGATACCCTCTACTTCAAGGATGTCACTGTAGTGATCACCTTGACCATCATAAAGAGGGTTAGATCCTTGATTCTTAGCGAACTGAAGCGCAATCCGAGTCACAGTATCGTCGTACTCTCTGTCGTAGTCTAACTGATAGAAAAACTCGCCTACATCACTACTGTCTCTCAAGAGCCCGTACCCATAGATAAACCTGTCATCCTGCTTCACTAAGAAAGATTTGTCATAAACAACGAAAGAAAAGTCTCCCTCTAGCATAAGGAGCTCGCCTGTAGGTTCTATCGTCCTTTCCCGTTCGACTTTTCTGACTTCTTTCGGGGGGAGAGCCTCAAGGATCTCATCTACTCTTTCCTGAGTGATTTCCCCACTGAGAATCCTGTCTTCATAGGCTCCCTCTGAGTGCATCTTTCTCACAGTATCAGCCCAAAAGCTGACTGCCGCGCTATGCCCTGCGGGAGTCATCCCACCTGATTTCTTGTCAGGGTTATACTGAAGCCAATAACGAGAGACGACTTTGCTCAAACCCCTGCTACGATATTCGCGAGCCACTCCGATTAAGGTTGCACCCCATTCGTCTTGAGCAGTGGCTACCTTGTAGCCTGCCTCATTAAAAATACCGATAGAGACTCCCTGATTCTTTCCTTCGAGCGGTGCTTCACTCCTGACAGAGAAGCACTCTCCGTTATTCTCAAATCTCTCAAGAAGATGAGGGTATCTTTTAGTGTTCATCTCTACGATGTTCGAGACTAGTCCTATGTAGTCTCCAGGATATTTTACTTTCTTTTCCCTCAAGTCCATGTCGCGAGGGTAGATGTATCCATAATGCTCACCTCTTGTGAGGGGACGACCAAGAATGTGTTCCTTCTCTCTCGTATAGGTGTAGTAGATAGTCTTATTAGCAATGACCGCTTTGATCTTGTAGTCTTTACAAAAGAAGAAAGCCGATTTGTCACTCTTACCATAGACGGTGTACTCGCTCTTTCTCTCATCAACCATCCTGTATCCGATGATTGAGTAATCTTGGTTCATTGAGTCTACTGAGAAAGAATAAGAATCACTCCCATGCGTTTTACCGCCTGGATTTCTGTGCTCCAAGAATTCTTCTAGGGTCATCATCCCGTAATCATATGCTGTTTTTCTCATTTTTACCTCACAATGTTGTGTACTTTTCTTCGCCTGTGGGAGCGTCTTCTAGGAGGTTTAAGAACTCTTTCAGGCCGCGACCCGATCTTGGCTTAGTGAAGTCGGGGGTTCCGTCTTCCCTCATCTCATAGAAGTCGGTATCAAAAGCATATACAATTTTAGAGACATGAAGGTCTTCTAAAGTGGCTTCAGGATTAAAATCTGTGTTAGCTACAGACCCCCCTACAGCAGACATGATGATCTCATCTCTTTCTGAGATTAACTGCTCTCTAAGATCACAGAGCTTAATGATCCGCGCTTCGAGGTCATTTCTAAGTTGCTTGATCTCTTGAGAGACCCACCCCTGCATAGCTAAGATTCGATCACCTACTAGCTTAGTTGAGTCCTCTTCCCATATCGAGCCTTTGTCTCCTAGCTTACGAACAGGATCTTTCCAAACATCTGTGACACCTGTTAGGTCAATCTTGTCAGAAATGACATCTCCACTAGCGGGTGAGATCACTCCTGTGTATGGCTGAAACTCTTGCCTTCTTACTTGACCTTCATCGTCCTCTACCTCCTGATAAGAATCAGGCTTCAGGAACATCGAGATGTCGAAATAGTTACCTCCCTGAGCTACATAGGCTCTGAGGAGCTTAGAAAGGCTAGTGTTTGTCTTTATTCTGATCCCTATCCTTCTCTCTGTCATGCGAGAGAAGGGGTCATTCTCATCTTGCCTCTTGTAGACCACTGAGACTCTACCAATGCGTTCAAGCTCATAGTTGATTGTGTCAAACCTTGCCTGCACGTTCTTTCTTTGATTGAGCGCGAAGTCTCTGAAGTCAATCCAAGATCCCTCTCGAAATAAGACTGTCCACTGAAAGCTCATGACTCATCTCCTTCATCTCCGACCCCTAAGAATATTTGATTGTCTGTTTCTCCGTCCTTGTTTCCTGTGAAAGCCTCATTTACTTGATCTATGGTCGATTGCTCCGAGACTAGAGAAAGAAGAAAGTCAACAAAAATAGAAGGTAAGCCACCAAATACAAAAGAGGCATAAGTGCTATAAACGAGATCTCCTGATACGGGCTGATTCTGAGCTGAGTTGAAAGCAGAAACAAGACCCTCTGTTCCGTCAGCTTCTGTTAAGAGATATCGAAGACCACTAGGTAAGCGAATAGAAAGGATAGCATCTAAGATTGTCTTTAGCCGAGCGACAAACGCTCTGATAGAGGCGATCCTCTCCTGTAAGAGAGCAATATACCTCTGTATAGCATCAATAATGCTATTGATGCCCGCTTTCAAAGACTTTATAGCAGAAAGAATAGACTCCAAGAACTGCTCTACTGAAGGAAGTCCATCAGCAAAGAACCTTAAGAATATCCAATCTCCCTGTGCAGATACAGTATCAGGCTCACTCAGGGTTAAACCTAGCAATCTCATGGAGGCTCTGTACTTAGGATTAATGTCTGCTGAAAGGTAGTTCTGCAAGCTTCTCGCTCTACCATTTTCAGTATATAAAAAAGCACAGTCAGCAGTTCTTTCTACTCGATCAACATTAGAATTAAGAAAGCTTTGTATATTAGCTTCCTTATCCTTTCTTTCTTCGAGTCCGAGAAACTCGTTAGGGAATATCCCATATTGGTTATTCGGAAGATCTCCAGACTCGTAGTCAACATCAAGCTGAGGGTAGAGCAAGGGGACGGTATCTTCGTTTAAGATCAATTCGATGTCACCCTCAAAAGATCTCAGCACTTTCTGAGAGGGTGTGCCTCTACCTAAGAAGGTTGTCACCGCGTCATCTACCTCATCCTCTAGCTCATCCCTGAAGCTCTCAACATCATCTCGGTCTTGGTCATATTTTCCATAAAGATCCTTATCGTCCTTTGCCCAAAACAGGGAGTATATCTTAGCTCTGTCTGATTCAGTAACTCTCGGCAAACCAAAAATATTAGACGGGTCTTTATGGAAATATTCTTCTGCGAAAATGAACATTAAAAGACTCTCTCTGAGAGCCCTTACAAACTTGATCTTTTCCGATACTTTCTTGTTGATGTTAACTACGCTGCTAAAGGGGGGAGGCGGCTTTCCTGAAGAGGTGGAAAGAAAACTGATCCCCTGACTCTTGGTCAATACATAGTCAAGGTCAGTGTTGCTTGTCCCTTCAAGATTGACCTCAGAGTTATCTCTGTAAGCTTTCACCTCATCTGTGTGGGAGGATATATAAACATAATACGTCTCTATATCCTCTGTGTACGCCTCTTGATCAAGATCATATAACTTCTTAGGGAGATCCTCGAAACTGAGCTCTAGGTCATATTCTGAGCTCCCAAAAACCACCCCCACATTAGAGGTATTGTAGTAGAAGCTCTTAGTCTCTACCGCAAACTTCGTATGTGGTACTTTCTTGCCGTTGTACTTCACAAACAAATCGTCGGAGACATCTCTGATACGGGGTACACAGAGGGTATTCGCGATCTCTTTTTTTTCTTTCTGAGAGAACACAGGAGAGATTACAGTAGAAACGCCCCTAGAAGAAGCAGTTCTTTCTAAAGGTAACTCAACATATAGATCAAGTGGAGTTGCTCTAGTAGTGACAGTAACTACATAAGATCCAGGCGGAAGATCTACATCAAAGAAATTAAGTTTTTTAGATGGGGGGTTTTGCCACCGCGCCACAAAGCCCGCAATATTTGTATCCACTTTGATTAAGTTTGAGTCTACCTCATACCTATCTCCGTCTTCATTCTGAGCGAAGTAAACGGGCTTCAACAGCAGAGGAGGCAAGTAGTTTGGAGATGTCTTAGTCACACTGAACAAGTTAAGAAAAGCATCTATCGCGGCGAAGCCTGTTTTTCCTTTTTCTGCGAACGCTTGGGGGTCGAAACCTGTGCCTGTAACCCCCAAGTCTGCATAGGCAGTTAAGGTGACCACAGACGTAAAGGGGCTAAACTGAGGTCGGCTCTTGTCTTGAGGGTTAGTAAGCTTCTTTGTTATTTCAGAAGAAACGCGACTATAGCCCCCTCTAAACTTGCTGTGGTTAGGTAGAGTTCTGAAAGCATTATCCCACGTTACGTAGAAGCCTGCATTTCGGAGGTCTTCGAGTAGGGTCTTGATCGTTTTTATGATTTTATCAAGAATAAGAGAAAGAGGGTCAGAAAAGTCGATCAAAAGGGAAGACACGACATCGAGTCCTTTTGAAATGACTTCAAAGATCTCAATGATAACAGCGTAAGCCCCATCAACCGCTTCTTGGATGGGCTTTACGTTATCATCAATCCACTTGTTAGCTTTATCTGAGTCAACAAGGTCAACCCATGTAGGGGGCGGGAGCGCATTTAACTCAGCCATTCCTCACCCCATTCTTTCTTTGGGCTTTAAGTTTCTTCACCTCAAGTTCGAGACGCTTAATTGAAGCTTCGTCCTTTCTAATTTGATCCTCAAGCATCTCAGCCGCCTGCTTAAGATTAGAAATGAGATCTGAAAGATCACTAGAATATCTTGGGTTGTTTGTAGGTGCTGTCCAATCACTCATCATTAATGTCCTCTAACGCCTTGTTGTTAGGGTTGCTAAAATCCACTCGGTCAGTCTTAGCAAGTGTACCTGTAAGCAAACCCGCTCTTACATTTAACCAAGAGTACCTCTTCTCTCGTGCTCCCATAAAGGAGATACCATTCTCCAAGAGACTTGGAAGCGCATCTCCAACCTCAGAGTAACCTTCAAAAAGAAGCCTGTCATCTTCTACCAAGAAACGTCGCCCCAACACAGAAAGACACTTGCTATTTGTCACGAAAGGAACATCAAGCGGTGTCACTCCTGTGTTGCCTTCTACGACTAAAAGCTCCTCATTCGTGAGGTAAGTCCTATCACCCTCCCCTACCTCAGAAATCAGACCCTCCGAAACGTACTCTGACCATGTGTAAGGGCGGATCTCGTTGAAAGAAGAAAGAAGCTCCATCCAAGAAAGTGTTCTTTCTCTCATCATCATTACAGAGGCGATCATCTCATCAGCGACCTCTGTCTTCGCTTTCAGAATCTTGTACGAGAATGGTTCGATAGAGAAAGAACTGTTAGAGGGGTCATTGTACGTCCCATTCACTTGAGGGGCGGTGTCTCTTAGTGCTGTGCCTTCAGCACCATTTACACTAGGTAAGAGGTTGTAGTTAGCAGGAGCTATACCCTCTACAGGGATGGCAGGCTCAACAGTAAGATTATCAGCTTCCACAGCGGTGATCTTGTAGAGTCCTCTATTGTCATCAAAGGGACTCTCAGAGCCAACGACATAGCCTGTAGTACCATTCTTTCCTGCGTCGCCTTGAGGCGGTGCTCCGTACTCATCAGGAGTATCTAATGAACCGTGCGGATCAATTAAGACATACTGACCTGAAAGATCCTCGAAAGAAAGAAAGTTGAGGGATGCGTCACCGTCTCTCAAAGCACCCCCTTGAACTTTCCCTAGCTCAGAGCTGTGTGTCTCTGAGAAAGAAAGAACTACGAACTTGTCGAAGATCTGCTCTTGAGGAACAATCCCATTCCTCACTTCAATTAAGAAAGATGAGTTACCAACAGGGACCTCCCCTGAGATATAAAGACATTTGACATCAGCCCCCACAGAAAGAACTTTAAGCCTCATTGCTTGATCGCCCTGACTGTTAAGAACAGTGATCTTATCCCCCATAGAAAGAACCTCTGTGAAGTCTCCAACTTGAGTGTCCTTACCGCTAGGGTCCGAGACTCCCTCACGATTAACGGGGCTCGCGGTAAGAGTTACAATATCCCCTATCTTCGTTAAGGTGTTTACAATACCTTTTCTAATCTCATAGAGAGGGTTGAGAGCGGAGAAAGAAGAAGCGAGTTTCAAGAATATGTCACTGAACCTCCTCAGCCTCCTCACAGATACGTTCACTGACTCGGAAGAGAAAGCTCCACTAGGGTCGTACAGACCATAGGCTGAAGCAGTTCCGAAATAGTTTGGGTTAGCACTCCCGTAATTATTGCACATACGCGGGAAAGAAGGGTCTATGTAAAGCCCTTTCTTAATATCTACAGTGAGTGTGATCTTATCTCCTGTTAGCAAAGAGTAAAGATTAGGGGGAGGGGCATTACTTGCGAGATAGAGATAACCTAAACCATTAGCGAAAGAGTTATTGGTTAGATTGATATTGAAAGAAAGACCCGATCCATGAGGTGTGAAGCTACTATCACCATCAACCGCAGAAGCACTGAACCTTAAGAAAGGAAAACCAATCTCGGTCTTTCTAGGGTCGAAAGGAACTCGATCAAAGCCAATAAGATCTTGACCCTCTTTTATGAGGTCAGAAATACTTCCCGTAACAGCTTGACCGTCAAGGTCAGAGACAATACCCGAGACAGTGAGTGTCGATCCGTCAACGGAGTCTACAGTCAGAATAACGCCCGAAGCGTTCGCAGTTGGCGCATCTGAACTTCTGATATTCGTTTGGTTTATAACCACACTCACCTGTAGAGGCGGTGGGTTGTAGTGTTCACTAACTAGAGAAGATAGCTCTATGTCGAAAGTGCCGTTTCCATTGTCAGTAAGACTCTTTATCTTTGGAGCAACCACTGTGTACTCAATAGAGGCGATAGGCTCGGTAACAACACCTTCAATCCTATGCGTTCCTGAGCTATGCCCGCCATCAATAAAGATCAGGTCTTGAGGTCGAGAGAAAGAAAGATCACCCGAAGCTTCCACTGCGCCCAAGTCATAGTTAAGAGTAGCCCCTACTTCTTCGTAGATCGTACTACCCTCTGTGACCTTTGATCCGATGAGAGTTGTGAGCTTCAGCCCGCTCTTAGAGATGGGTGTGTTTCCGTAACCAAAGAAAGCGGGTACTCTCAGAGTATTCGCAGATCCTGTTAGTGGATTGAAGCCTACTCCGTTGTTGATGTTGGCTGTAGAGTTGATGTCGCTGTTAGCCACAGCCCCAATGTCACACACCCCGATTTCTAGCTCTGCATTAGCAGAAACAAGGCCACCTAAGAAAGAACCATTCTCGGAAAGGGATAGTCGATCAGAAAGGATCTGAGCGGTCTGACTACCCCCTACCTCTGACGTAGGGTTTCCGCCCAAATACACGTCCGTTGAAAGAAAGTTGAGCGAGACTTTAAAGTCATGCCCTGTAGATGTCGCGCCGTCAAGGATATATGTCTCAGTGACATGATCAGTGGTAGAAAGAACACCGCCATTAGGAATGATTAAAGTTGTCCACACAGCCTGACTGATCACAGGTGAAGCTGAGGAAATCTCAAAGCCCCTGTCCACAACAGCTTGCCCTTGAGTAGTTCCGTAAGTGGTTATATTTACAGCAGCATTGTTGCCCGATAGCCCATCGTAAATCTCCCATGACCCATCATAGACAAAGTTAAGCACAGTTCCTAAGAAAGAAATGTCGAAAGAGTTATGCTTTCCGCTCGTAGCCTGCTCAATGAAAGAGATAAGGGAGTCGTAGGTTAAGTAGTTAGTGGGAGTCGTATTAGTAGCGAGTAGGAATTTAGTGAGATAGCCCCCTCCAAACTGAAACTGACCTATCTTCAATCCAATGCCCGAAACAGAAACATCAGCCTCGTAATAATCAGTGAGCTTGTACTGAAGATTGCCCTGACTAACAGGTGCTTTAAATCTTGGGGGTAAGATGCCCCCATCTACTGTAGAGACTTCAATCAGACCTGAAGCTCCATCAGAGAGTTCTATTAAGACTAGATCCCCCTGCTCAACGTCTTTAGACCCTATATCTCCATCTGAGAAAGGCGTTAGGCTAGAGGAAAGAATGAGTTTACCTGAAGCAATCTCCCCGTTGTCGTCAGGGATCTCGTCAGGGTACACATAAGCACCTCCCTCAGTTATTCTGAGTATGCCCCCCATCGCTTGAGTTACATCAGCGAGGAGCTCCCGCTCACTCAACTGAGAAAGATAAGGGATAGTTTCATCTCCACTATCGTTGAGCGCATCTCCTAAGAGCGCAGGAAAGAAGAAAGGCGAAGTCTCCCGATTAGAAAATTGAACGTCACCCTCAAAAGACAAGAGGGGGCTCGGGGTGTTCTGCTCGAAGATTTCTTTCAGAGGGAAATTAGGGTCTCTCACTGAAGGGAGAGAGATATCAACAACCTCACCTGAGCCGTTATTGACCCCCACGTCAGCACCTACTCTGAAGAACCCTCCTCTGCTCTCGGTGTCGTCAATGTCTCCCTGTAGGGACTCAAGGAGAGTGTCGCCCTTTCTAGGGTTTGCTTCAGTAAGACTTAAACCTCCCCATTCCATTGAGCTCGCCCGTCCCTCTAACACAACGTAACATCCCTGAACGATTTCTCGGACTCTCACTTTCTTGGGAGCTGAAGAGAAAAGACTAGGAAAGAGATTAGCATCAGACTGCTTTTGCTCAGAGTTATCTAACAACACAGAGAAACCTGCTCCCTGTCGCCCTAGCTCAAGAACAGAACCTACAGAAAGACCTCCGAAAGAAAGACTAGGATTGCCTGTAATCGCAGAAGGGAGCTCACCTGTGGGATTGCCTTCATAAACCAACTTAGACGTATCGGGGTTGCCCTGAGCGTCATAAGGGAACTCATCATAGGGGACAACAGACACTAAGAAAGTAGGTTTGCCACTAGATCCCGATACCGAAGGATAGCCATACGGCTTGAATTCCAAAACCCTCATGCGACAAGGGCGTTTCTTAAGTGAAGAGATCCCTGTTATGCCCTTGATCTCACCCTTTGATCCGTTCTCAATTTGACCGATCACAGATCCTTCTGTCTCAGGGTACGAATAGCCCACATCAGAGGGATAGAGGACAGAAAAGAAAGAACCGCGCTCAGGATAAAGCCTTGAATATCCATGAGGCTTCCACATCTGAGCGTATTGAGGCATGAGATCTACAGATAAGAAAGGAAAGTTCAAGCTCAAGGATCTTACTGTCTTTGTTCCCACCAATACGTAATCATCCATCTCGTTCTCAATGAAAGAAACTTGCCCCTCGTATACATTCCTCAGAGTGTCCACAGAAAGCCCGCTGTAGTTATCTTTCTCGGTGAGGGTTACTCCCACACCCTCTAGGTACTCAAGAGGCGCATAACGCGGCTTTAAGACTCTTGTTATTGGATCTTCGAGTCCATTCCCCACATAGTCGATGTCTCCTTGTTCAATATCGAACCTAAAGCGTCCATCTTGATCGCCAACAACCTTACCTGTAGTGGTGCTGACCCAATCATCAACCACATTAGAAACAGCGTGGTAGAAAGAAATCTTATTTCTCGCGATCACGTCTCTCGCTAGGTTGTCAAACAACCCTACAGAAACTCCCTGTCTAGGAGAGGGGGTAGAACTCTGCTTCTCTCCCGAAGTAGGAGAAGACTCTTGAAGAAGTTGAGCGGAGATCTCGGCTGAATAAGAATCTTCATTTACGATGGGGAGGATGAACTTGTCTTTCGTCTCAATCACACACTTAGCGAGTAAGGGTAAACCCTCATACTTGCTCGCGTCTGTTCTCACAGAATAAGTCGCGCTGTACTTAGGGTAGCTCACCGAACCATCTGTATTATAGGTGGGAGAAACTGAGCTGATCGCGGTGTACCTCAGAGTATAGCGTGTCCCCTCTTCAACGCGGTGTCCGTTAATAAGGGTCACTACTCCTGTGTCGGGCTCAAGCAAGTAGTCTACGCTCGGCTCTAAAGGCAGGCCAAGCCCGTTTCTTTCCTTGATTAAGACTGAACCTAAGCCCACAGCTACCGCGCCGACCCCCCCTAAAACTACATCACCCTCATCTAGTATCGGTCTAACTGATACCGAGAAAGAAGAAAGAGAATGGGCTGAAGCATAACCATAGACAGTGACTTGAGTCACTCCCTCTTCTAAGAAGACTACGTTTTTCACTCGGTGAGGAATAGACCCCTGTAAGATTAACACTGAGTTGGGAGCGATTAACCCTCTGTAGTCTCCTCTTAAGAAAATATCGGGAGACTTGCTCTTCGAGGTTAACTCAGCTCCATTTACTGAAAGAAACAAATCCGCTCGACTCGTGCGCTTGATTGAGCTCACGTTCAAACCAAACCTCAAGGCAGGGGAGAAAGAAACCACGTTCTCAGAAACACCTGAAACAAGTACACAGTGAGAGCCGAAGTTCAAAACCTCACCCACAGAAAGCTCGGTGAGGCTAGATCTTTCAGAAAGAGTGATCTCAGTAACACCCGCACTTAACTGAATGAACGGTCTGAAAATCTCCTCTGACACTTTGATGCTGTACTCCCCACCAAGAGATCCTTCTCTTACATAAGAAATGGCTACAGTGGCTGACTCAGGAACATCAAAGACAAAATCAATCTCGCCGTCTCTGATGACAACACCCTCTGTCTCCAAGACATCTACGTAAACCTGTGGCTTAATATCCAAGTATGCGCCCTCAGAGAAAGTAAAAGATCTGTCACTAACCCGAGTACACGCTTCAAGCGTCTTGACAAATAAAATCGTCTCTCTCTTTTGAGACTCTGAGTCTACAGGAGTGTATAAAACCTCCACACCTACGGCCTCATCTAAAGGTTGCGAGAAAGAAACAACTCCTGTGACAGCTTGCACTCGATATTCAGTGCCTACAAGTTCCTCTAAGACTTTCACCACAGGGAGAGATGAACCCATCACTCCGTTCAAGTACTCAACTTGAGTGCCAAGAGATCTCGGCTGAGGCTGAAAGACTACCTCGCTTAAGTCATCAATCACAGGGGAGAAAGAAAGAAGACCCTCAGCGCCCACCGTGAAAGAGTTATTCTCTACACCGTCTACTAAGATTTTATAGTATCCGCTTACATAATGCGCCGAAGAGACATCTAAAACTCTATTAGGCAATACCTCATTAGAAAGAACGACAAGAGGTACATCTGAACCTCCCTCAAGACGAGCAGAAAGAACACTCTTTGGACTCACCTTAGATAAGACTAAGCCCACCTCCTGAGCTGTGTTCGCTGAATACGTCTTGTAGACCCTCAAGAAAGGCTCATCAGATAAGGGCAAGTCTACGAAACACTCGTCGTTGACTCTCATAAGGTTCACTTCACCTCCCGAGACATCTCCCAACATTCCGTCATATAAAGCCCAACCACCTGTTAAGTCTCCCGCAGTCTCATTTCCTCTTTGGTCATAGACAGAACCACTGCTCAACTCAACACGATGACCCCCATTCTCCTCTATTAAGAAAGAAATGACCTGCCTGTAGAGAGAGTCTCCCTCATAGACGAGGTAATTGCCCACTGAAGGCTCTAAAGCCAAGTCAGAAAGAATAACCTCAGTATCACTGACCTTTACGCTCTTATAGCCTTTAGCGAGCTCCCCCCCTAACTCAGCGATCTGACGCGCAAACCCTCCCTGAGCCTCAAAGGGTAAGTCGTAGTCTAAGCCCTCAGTTAAGATCTCTACGCTAGATCCACTAGATAGCTTGATAGAAGTTGAGCCTACAACAACACCTGACTCTAGCTGAAAGAAAGAAGTCGGGTTCTTTAACTCTGAAGCGCGAGTACGCCCCTCTATCCAACCCACTTTTGGGGATCTCCTATCCGAGAAGTCATATTCCAAATCTACACCGAGCTTCAAAACCTCCTCGCCCGCTTTGAAATAGTTAGCCCCCACACCATAACCACTAAAATCAGTGCGTGGAACAAAGTCCAAGAAAGAGAAAGTACTTCCCGACCTCAAACCGTCAGAAACAATGAAATCCTCAAGCTCTCTAAAGCCATTCACACTCGATCCCCTAAGAGCTAACACAACTCCCGTCCCTAGACCCAAAGGCACAGCCCCTAAAGACTCATCATAGCTCGCGAAGTCCTCCCCTGAACCTAAGACTAAATGACCCGAAGGAGATATCACACCGTTTCCTGTCACAACACCCTCAGCGGTGAAGCTCACTGTACCCCCACTCGCTAAGTCCACACTACCAACAAGACCCAATACTTTCTTTTGAGTGACTCCCACCCTCTCCATGCGACAAGGAAAGAAACTCTGAACTAACTTCAAAACACCTGTGCCTCGAACCTGACCCAATAACTCTACTCCGCGCTTTAACCTAATCCGCCCATCACTACCAAAATAAGCCCTGTCTCCCAACCTCACCTCATCCCCCGAAACCACAGGTAATAATGACACACCACCTACGTTAAGAAACACACTCCCATAACCTAAACCAATAAGCTCTCCCGATACACTGTCTACACCCGCAGAAAGAATATCTCCCGCGCCCACTAAACCTCCATTCGTCACCACTTGCTCAGAAACTAACTCCCCACACCTACCTAAGAGTAATCCCTCATACCTAATCTCTTTCCCCACATAACTAGAACCAAACCTCAATAAACCACTAGAGAGACTCAAAGCCACTCCATATTCCCCTAAAACAACTCCCCGACACTCCTCGTCAGAATAACAATACGTTATCTGCTCTGAGCCTATGTGACCCTCTGAACCTACCCTCAAATAAATATGCTCATAAACATAAGGCACAGGAGAAAGAAAAGCCTCCCCCCCAACTACACTCAATACCTCCACCCCCAACATCTCCACCCCCACAAACCAAACCTCCAAACCCTCTTCAAATTCTCCCTCCTTTACCCTAAGACTACCATCTCCTCCATACACTACTTTCTCATCACCTACAAAGACGTACTCACCTAAATCTCCGTCAGTGAAAACAATCTCCCCACCGCCAATCTTAGATGACCACTCGCTATCATCTAAGCCATCACCCCCCACACGTAACTCCACCCCCTCTGAGAAAGAAACCATACGAGAGAGATCACCCCCCACTACACCCAATGAAATACGGTTACCTCCTCCCAATAACTCAAAGTCACCTCTAAATCTTACTCGCTCAATGTCATTACGAGTCCAAGAAAGAACTACACCCCTCTTTATGTAGTCTCCCGCGCTCAACCCCCTCACCCCACCATAGATAATATCACCACTCCTAACCTCTAAGAAAGAACTCTCCTCTGCCTCACTTACTACGACTCCACGATCAAGAATCTTTCCGTTACCCTCAGAAAGAAACATCAAGTCCCCTCGTAAACCTCCAACATAAGCTCCTCTACTTAAGACTTCACGCAGAGCTAACCCTGTGGATGTGTCATTACGGTTACTTGACCTCGCGTCTAATATGATCTCTTTCATGTCTTTTCCTTAAAGCACAAACAATGGCGCATTAGGCGCAGATAAAACGGACGGACTAGGTGTACCTACCACTCCGCCTGTCCCACTCACCCCTACAGTAAATAAACTCACTACACCTTCAGAAATACCGCCTATCTCCAAAGATGAGACCACTCCATTATAACCCACATTCACTAAGCCAATTTGAAGAGCACTCACTAGACTACTAGGCTCTCCCACACCACCTGTCACTGTGAATGTACCTACCCCCACTGAAGGACTCATACCGCTAATAAGGTAAGGTAGACTCGCTATCCCATTTCCTAGTGCAGAAGCATAGGGCGAGACAAGTAAACCACTCATCTGCCCTGTCCCTGTTAGACTCCTCAACATAAGAGAAGAAGCCCCCCCCACATTAAGAAAGAGACTACCCTGACAAGCACCTAACCCGCCTGAACCCACTGAGAAAGAACTCACTGTGTAACTAACCCTCAACCATGTAGAGATACCCTTACATAAACCCTTCAACTTAAGTTCACCCATAGGACTAAGAAAGATCCCCGTAGGGTCACTTGCCCTTATACTACTCTCTAACTCTAACGGTGTCGGCATAAACCACTCTCTTTCACTGTCTTTTGTTGTCAGATGTCCCTGTTTTAAGAAAGTCTTCTAGATTATACCCTCCGCATCACACTACAAGAGGGAGTCAGATGGGGGTTTTATAGGTTTAAGTGAGGTTCCCCTCCTGAGCGGAGACAGATAAGAATTTTAAAATCTTTCTTTTCGCTTTCAAGGGAGGGTTCTTTGAAAGGAAAGGTGTTTTATGCTTTACTAATACGATATGTGAAGAAAAGATTAAGAAAGGATGCTGTATGTACTACTTGCAGGACAGAGTGACAGGTCAACCTGTCGATATGGGGAACATGGGTCGAGTTCGCCGAGTGTATGGTCTAAGACTGTTAGCGCAGAGGGACGCGCAGGCAGTGAAAGAAAAAAGGGTTGTTGGAGTGAGTCGAGTAGACGTAGTGGAGCTCTCTCATTCGGCGCGTCTTTGGCTAGAGAATCAGAGGAGGATCAACTAGGTTACAGATTCCTATCTCTCGCAGGTAGCTTTGAGGTATTGGTGGTCTGACAGGTTTCGGATACTAAGAGTAACCACTAGACCTGAGAGGCGTACTGATGCTGACAAAAGAAAGTCGAGAAGAGCGATGGCTGGGGCAATTTGTTTGCAGAGCTTCAGAAGCTCAAAGCTCATACGAGCTTTTTAATCTGTTCATGATGTTTATTAACCTTGAGCCTGAGCCGCTCGATGATGGATCTTACAACGACTTTATTCTTTCTGTTGTGGACACTTACGGAGATCGAGATGCGATTCTCTCTGAGTTAGAGCTAGACCGCACCTCACCCAAGGTGATTGGGGGGGGTCTGCATAGCGAAGTCAGGGAATGTCTTGAAAAGATCTTCGCTAACAGCCTGTCTAGATAGTGGAGCTTTTTTGATGGGGAAGATCACTTTTAAAAAAAAGAGACATCACTGGAGTCAATGGGAGATTTATTCTTCAGGGCTCCCCATTAGGGGGTGTTGGATAACTCGAAGATTAGATGATTATACGTATGATGTTGAGATACATTCTTATTTCTTCTTCGTTCTGATAAGAGAAACGGAAATCTTTCAACCTCAAGACTTCTTTTTCCATTTGAATCTTGCTAACGCTCCTGATCTGACAGAAGCGGAGAAGCTCGCGGAAGAGATCTTTAAGAACAAGACTAAGCTACGAGACAGAGCTTTCGAGTCTACCCTTAAGCATTTATCCTCCCTTTACGGGGAAGACCACCTCACCCCCGAGGTCTGCTCTGATCTTTTCCATTCCATCCAATACAGCCTCCAACAGCGCGTCTTCCAAAGTATCTCAGACTAGTGTTGCTTTGAGATATTGGTGAGGTAACAGGATTGGGAGGACAAGAGTAATCACTAACTATTCCTCATACGAGGGGAAAGATAAAGTCATGGAAATCAACGGAGTACAGGGCTACTTGAAGTTTCGCGCTGAGAGAGCCGAGATGATGGGACACAAAGACCCTCTCTCTTCTTACCTGACAGACAATGGAAAGACATTTACTCACTCAGAGTGTCTGACAGAGGAACAGCAAGACCTCGTGGAGACGATGTGCATCGCTTTTGAACCGCAAGCGAAGCAGTGTTTCTTCAACGCGCAGTACATGAGCCTGATGAGTTCCGCTCAGTTAGGCGAGCGTCTTAAGTATTGTGAGGGTTTTTTCTGTCGGAAAGGGGGTATCCCTGTCCACCATGCTTGGTTGACGCTCGATGGAAAGCTGATTGACGTGACTCTTACTACGAACGGGTACACAGTAGAGCAGTTAATTGCCTTTATGGAGGATGGGGAGGAGCTTCCAAGAGAGGACAATCTCTCAGACTGCATCTTAGGAGTCATCCCTGAAGGCTGGGAGTATTTCGGAGTGGAGTTTGACAGTCAGAAAGTTGCACAGGACTTCATGGAGCGCGGGAAATCATTCTCAGTGCTTGATGATTGGGAAGGTGGCTTCCCAATCTTAAAACCCTATATGTGAAATGTGAAAAAGGATTATTATGTACGTTATAGATGAATATACAGGTCAAATTAAAGTGGATGAAGGGAACTTCTACGTAGAAGCATACAGAAAGAATAAAGAATTCCAAGAGATCGACTTGTCTCGTTCAGTTGCAGTCACGGACTGCGTCCGTAAAGCCTTAAGAGTAATGGGTGTTAGAGACGAGGTAGAGAGTGTCTTTTCTCAGAGAGCCGATCTTTCTGAGCGTTGGCTCTCAACCTACCTTGAGCTAGGTGATGACGAGAAACCAAATCCCTTTGAGGTCTGGTGTAAGGTAGATTTTACTTTCTTTCCTGACAGTAATAATCCCAACGTATCAGAGAGGGTGAAAGAAGAACTGCCTATCTTTGGCGAAGTTATTCTTGAGAATCTCATTGAGGCCACTCACTTGAGGGAGGTTGACATCCCCACTATAGGTCTTGAGATAGCTCGCAGACTCGTGGACAGGGATCTCTTAATCTCAACAATGGAAGGAGAGGATCTTCTTGTTGTTACGGGATATGACGATGAAGGCCACCCCATTTTCGGTGAAAGAGAGGCTAAGAGAATATGTTCTCTCGGCTTCGAGTCAATCGAGATCCATAAAGAAACCCTTTTAGATGGGGAAGAGGTCACCGTCGAGCACAGAGTCTTCTACTCTTGGACTGAAGTTGTGGGAGACTGACCCTCACTGAACTTACTTTACGATATGTAAGACTAACCCGACTTACTTTACGATATGTAAGACGAACCCGACACTACGCCCCTGATGATTGGGGCGGGGAGAAAGAAAACATGAAAGTAAAAGTCTATCCAACTAATGCGCCGATGGAGACACGCGAAGTTAAGTGCTTCAACGACATTCAGCACTTGATCGGAGGCAAGGGCTTCCAAGCAGTCCAAGAGATCCACGCACGAGATCTTGAGCGACTCTTCCCCTCTTGGGAGCTCGTCCATTTCGACACTCAGAGAAACGAGTCCTACCTTGTTCATGAGGAGGCTCGCTTGATCCCCCTCCCTCGAAATGAGCACTTCCCCGCTTTCTACGGAACAGTTGTTGTGGCGGGCGAGGGTTGGGAGAATCTACCTTATGGGGCGGAGGAGAGTTGAGGTATTGGTGAGGTCCCAGGATTGGGAGACTAAGAGTAATCACCGCTTCAGAGAGGTAACTAACAATGATGGGAACACTAAAGCGAATCGACGTTAGCGGGCTTCCACCTACTCTCCAATCAATCAAAGCCGTAGCTACAGAGTTGATCATCGACTTAGGCAACTCTCGCCCCGAGGATCGGAAGTTCTTTGATGGTAAGTGCTTCAACCATGACCTAAGACGATCAGGGGCGCTCAAAAGATCTCACTTGAAGGTTCACTCTGAAGAGGGTGTTGAGGGATGCTTTGCCGTTCATTTCTGCCTCATTGGGAAAAAGAACAACGGAGCTGAGTTTTATCAGATCTTGGGCGCTGAGATGATACCCAAGTCGGATGTTCTTCAGGATCTTCAGCACTTTATGATTCGTACTCTTAACAGTTGGAGCACTCAGCGTCAGGTGCATGACTACATTGACACTGACGATGAGATCCTAGTTGGAGAAGGGGCTAAGACCGTAGCGTACACAACCATTGTCGGCGCGGTAGATACAGAGGGCGTGATGTGGTTTTGGGATGAGATTATAGGCACTTAGAGAGACCCTCACTTTGAGATATTGGTGAAAAAACAGGAATCGGATACTAAGAGTAACCACTAGACGAGCCTCATACGAGGGGCTCAAGAAAGAACCAAGATGAAATTCAAGCGCGTTTTCCAAAAGAGCGTTTTCCATAACGAGAAACCAAATACAGAGACTCTTTGTGAGACGGAGTTTATTCTCCCTCATGAGTACCCGCTCTCAACCCTCACCCTCCGAACTTGGAGGTTTCACAGCCTCCCTACAGACCTTAAGATTGAAAGCAGGGGGTGTAGGCTCAGTGCTTTCACAAGGGTTGAGAGCGCTTTGGTTGAGGGTGATTTCAGTATGCCCGAGACGCATATACACTACACCGAGTTCAGACCTATTTCTGACGGCTTCGTTTCTGTGACTTCAGGCGGGATCACGGCTCGCGCCACTTGGCGAAAGAAAAATAACGGAGACTTCATTATCTCAGACTTCGAGGGTCGAAAAGCCATCATCTCCAAGTTATCCATCAAGGAGATCATCTCTGATGAGGAGTTGAAACAATGGCAAGCAAATCACAACTACGCATTAGAAACACTCGATATCCTCAAGTCAAAAACCCTCAACCACTAAGTCAAGGCGAAGAACACAAAATGACAAGCGAAGAACACAAAATGACAAGCGAAGAACACAAAATGACAAGCGAAGAACACAAAATGACAATCGAAGAACACAAAAGAGAACTAAAACATCAAAAAGCGCTATCAGATAGCCTCAAGCTGAGGATGTTGGCAAAGAGAATTATCTCAATTTTGGATGAAGCTAAGGAAATAATGGGTGACTACCCCCACCAAGACACGCAGTGGGTTAGCGCCCTTGAAAAGTCAGTTAACGGTGCGGGGGTAAACATCAATGTAAGCGCTCACCGAGTTCAGAACAGCGTAAAGCCTTACTCCATATGCTTTACCAGGCGTAAAGAAGGGGAAAGATTTGAAATTCTTGAGCAGGGCCAAATCGGCCCAAACTATTCAACCATGGAGGAGGCTAAACGTGCTCTATCTTCCCCTGAAATTGAGGGGGAGATGAACGAGTTTATGAATCAGAAAACAGAGGTCAAAGATGGAATCGTCACCGCGACTTTCCTACAAAAGTCAGTTTATAGGAAATAGGAAAGAAGCATGAAAAGACACATAGATCGACTCGAAGATGCAGTACATCAAGTGACCCTACTTAAGAATGAAGTAATGGGTGACTTGCCCATTTCAAAAAAGAAAGAAATCTTGGCGATCTCCAGAGAGATCGTTAAAGGTTCGGTACTCAAGTCGCCTGTCTATGAGGACTATGAGGACTATTGCCATTTCTCGGAGCAAGAGCCTGAGACAGAGGAGGATAAGCTCAGACTATCTCTTGAGGAGAAGCTCATGTCTCTGACAGAGGATATGGACGAGCGCATTATTCTCGATGGTGGTTTCTACGAAAAAAATGAGGGGGAGGAGACGGTTAAAGCTCTCGCGCTGAGAGACCTCAAAGTGGATGAGGAAACCGCTAAGAGTTTTGTAATCGGCGATGTCTTCATGGCGATCAATGGTCAGTGGATGATCAAGGTCGGTAGTGAGGACTACCGCGCTTGGAATTGGCCTTACTGAGATATACAGGTAACTAAGAGTGACGCTCCTCTCCCTAACGGGCGGTGGCGCGTTCACAGGCACAGACGATTGGTGTCTCACATCTGAGCTAGATATGGGTGAAGCGAACAACACTTTTCTTGTTTTTGGTGTTGTTCTGATGTGGTGGGAGGTTCGACTCCCTGATACGGATTTAAGGAGATTTAGTTTCGTATCTCCTGGTCTTAGACGGTTGGTGTCGCACATACAGGATTAGAGGGCCTGTAGTTTTAATCTGATAGTTTTAACGGTGCTATCGTACTCCTATTCTCTTGGGGGAGAGAATGAGTAAAGATTGAGATGTGTCGGAGGGTTCGACTCCCTTGTAAGGCTTTATGTGATTAGGTGTCGGGACTTTCCGATATGTAACACAAGAGGCAGTAATAGCACTGTCTTAACACTTCACACCACAAGGATGGTGACAACATGGCTATATCGCCAAATAATTTTCCAGAACAATCCGCGATGTACTTCCTTGAGAAGCAGGGACACAATATCCTTAACTCTATCCAAGCTGTGAAAGAGGCTCTTAAATCAGAGTTTGGTTCTGAAGATCTCATCTTTCTCGATCTGAAAGACGGCTATCTTCCTGATCAAGAGATTGAGTGGGTTTCTGACCCGCTCAAAAGGTCTGTGTATGTGATCCCCTACGTGAACGAGTACACGCTTGATGCGTGGTGCGAATCGACAGGGATTGAGTCTAACCTCAAAGACGGGGAAGATCTCAAGTTGATCATTGATGACGTGGAAGAGACTGAGGTCAGTATCTCAGCGAAGGAGATGCTCAGTTTCGGCGCGTGGCTCCTCAAATCTAACTTCGTTTCTATGGGTCAGCATCATCTTTCTCTGAATGGAAAGAAGATCTTCGTCAACGCTCTTATGGTCTACGCGCAGAGCTTTAGAACATCTTGAGGTATTTAACAGGATTGGGTAACTAAGAGTTACGCTCCTCTTCCTAATAGGTGGTTGCGCGTCCACAGGATTGGGTAACTAAGAGTTACGATCCTCTTCCTAATAGGTGGTTGCGCGTCCACAGGCGCAGACGATTGGTGTCTCACATCTAGCTCATGTATTTCATGTTAAAGGTAGACAAATACACGGGTGAAGCGAACAGCATCTTGTGATTTTGCGTGTTGTTCTGATGTGATGGGAGGTTCGACTCCTCTATGTGCCTTTCTGAAGCTAACAGGCTTCACTTTCCGATATGAAAGAAAAAACTTTAAGGTTACTACTCAACGAGAGTAGAGAAAGAGATTTGCCCGATGCGTAAAGACACACGCAAGGTGATTCGTACACACATGATTGACGCGATTAACAATCTCGGCGGAGTGGCACACACCCAAGATGTTAAGGATAAGATCTTGGATCTTGAGGGGGCTACCTATGAGGACTTCGGGCGCACCAAGCCCAACGCAAAGTACCCTGAAGGTCGTTTCCGTTTCGTGGAGAGCTTTTCTTCAGTCGCTAAGAAGATGAAGAACGAAGGTATCTGTTTCTCCCCGCGCCGTTTCTATATCAGCACTGATCCTAATGCAGTTGCTCCGGAGAAAGAAACAAAGAAGGTAACGCGCAAGCCTCGAAAGAAAGCTAAACCTGTGGTTGAGCAGGAGGTGATTGAGCAGGAGGTGGTTGAGCAGGAGGTGATTGAGCAGGAGGTGGTTGAGCAGGAGGTGATTGAGCAAGAGGCAGTTGAGCAAGAGGCAGTTGAGCAAGAGGCAGTTGAGCAGACTCAGAGTATCCCATCTTTTATGTCTCAGGATGAGGAAGGGGGTAGCTACATGGCGAGCTTCCCTCCCATCACCCAACTTGAGGAGAAAGAGCTTGAGGAAAAAGATCACCCCCCGCCTATGGCGAAAGACGAGGATGACATCGCAGACGAAGACCTACTGACTCCTTTCTTCCCTTGCTCTATCTATGCTTACCTTGACCGTGAGGAAGAAAAGAGGATAGAGGTGGATGAGAAAGGGCGAGCTTGGGAGGTCGATCTCACAGATGAGGAGCGAGCTAAGTTCTTTCCTCAGAATGACCTTTCTCCTGTGGAGGAGGCTCAAGAGGTGATCGAGGAGGCTCAAGAGGTGATCGAAGGCGCATCAGTCAGCGTAGAAAGTGACTTCGACGCTGACGGAAATAAGATTGATGAAGAAGTCTACGTTGTCTCAGAGACAGAGTCTCAAGCAGAAGAGTACACAATCTCCGAAGAAGAGACCCCCCTTGAGATTAAAGAGGAGGAGGTTCTTTCTCAAGATCTAGAAATTGATGATCTCTTTGACGAAGAAGAAGAGAAGATCCCGCCTTCTGAAGAGGAGGCTCAGGCTATCTTTCTAGAGCTCGTTGAGGGTAATGTGTGGGGAGCAATCGAAGACGGCAACGTGTATTTGAGCGAGGCTCAGAGCGGAGAGGTTGTTCTTTCTTTCTCTGAGGATGTGTCGCCTCTTGACTTTCTCCCTGAGTCACGAAAAGAGAAACAGAGGCTCATCCTCGCCGACGCTAAGAAGAAGGGTCTGAAAGGCTACACTTCAAAGATCTTCAAAGTCATTGAAAAGACGAGCGAGCGGGCGCAGAGTGGAATTGAGGGTTGGGAGACTCACCACGTAGAGGGAAGCCGTTTTGGTTGCTTCGGAGCAGAAAGTGTTGATCGCACTCAGTGTTCTCAGGTCTGCGCTCTAAGCGCAATATGCATAGACTCCCTCTAAAACTTATGGAACCTATCAAGTATCTTGAAGAGATCTCAATCTTCCATAGACATTTGGAAGCGGATAATAATACTACTGAGTTACTCACAAGCTACGCTAAGATGGAGCATCTCTTCAGAAAGACAGGGGACGTTGCATACAAAACCACGTATGAGTACTTTCCAATAGAAAGATGTCCCAAGAACCCCATAAAACTTCTTTCTCCTGATGATTTTGAGAAAAAACTTAGGGGTGCTAAGAATCTCAGCGTGCAAGTCAACATCGCCGAGCGCGTTTTTGACCTTCTCAGCGCAGAAATGGCGCGATGTAGCATACTTGGCCTTAAGAATCCCCGTTCACTCATCAAGAGGTACTGTAGGGTATTCCTCAGAAACGGGGGGGGTGAGTTTTTTGCGGTCAAGACCATTATCAAGGCTTGTTCTAACGGACTTAGTAAGTTTTACCCTTCAGGTATTTACCTATAGAGGGGAGAAAGAAGTCTTTATTTTTGTAGAGGGAGAGCTCTGTTTGCTCTCCGAAATCTTATATGTAGAGAAAGTAGCCACCATCATCGAGGCTCTACCTTCTATTGTTACTATCGAGAAAGAAAAATGCTCAAAGACACACACAGACTCAGAAGATCCATTCTAGCATTATTAAATACGTCTCCAAGCAAGACTTTATCTTACGAGAACATCACTAAGATGTTTCCTTCTAATAGCTCAGGAGAGCTTCGGACTAACATTTACGCACTTGTCCGTCTAGGTTTCGCTACGAGACAGGATGTGAGACAGGATGTTCAATTTACTCTTATTGACCAAGATATCCCTGCGACAAACTCTGCTGTCCTTTATGGGGAACTTGAAGTGGAGGAAACTTACACTTACACTGATCTCTTCGAGATTGGAGGTCACTTAGGCTTCACTAGGGGGGGCTGTATCAGCGCGATACAAAGCCTCCTCAATGATGAGGCTCTCCGAAAGGTGAGCAGAGGATGCTATGTCTGCCAAGAGCTCCCGCCAATCTTTTCACCGCGAGTAGCGGCAATATACCCCGATCAGAACATCGAGATCGTCTGTTGCCTCAGACGCGCAATTTGGACTCACCTCCCTCACGTTGCCACAAAATTAGCTCCCTTCGAGGAGTTGATTATAGCAATTTCCCCTGAGTTTAATCGAATGAGGTTCTCCAAAGCCATTCTTTCGATGGAATCGAAAGGGTCAATCTTTCTCTCACAAAGAAAGATCCACAAGGGAGAAAGGTATTTTCCATTTCCAGAGGATATTATTTACGCTCACATCAAAGATCTTGATGAAGTCACCTTTGAAGAGATCAAAAGTGTGAGTAATAAATCCTTGCCGCAAAACGTGATTTCTACGCTCATGAGGCAGCGGGCTATTGAGCGTATCTCAGCAGGGAGATACCGAGTGTTACCTCTGCCTCAATGTCTCTTTCTATCAGACCCCACAGAAGAGCCAACTCAAGATGAGGTCACTGTGACCACTGAATGGGCTGCTGAGGTGGCTCAGGCTCTCGCTGATGCAGACTCCGCGAAGACCATATATGAGTCATTACGAGGTGAGGCTCACTTGAAGATCGAGCAGGTTACTCAGTTGAGATCTAAGGCAGATGCTCTCAACCGACGCGCCTCCTCTATCGAGGCATCCTACAAGCAACCTCTCGATGAGGCAGAGCAGAAAGCGATGGAAGCAAGAGAGAACCTCTCAAATATCCTCAAGGAAAACGGCCTCATCTAACACACCGAAGGTGAAAGGTAGGGAAGATCTCAAGAAACAAAGGGGCGATCCATAGGTCAACATAGCGACCTTTGGATCGCCCTTTTGTCGTTTCTGCGCTCGGCTCAAGGCCGACTAGCGTGAACTCATAAGGGACAGGCAGGTTTTGCGACCCAACCTCCCCTCCCCTCCCCTCCCCTCTCCTCCCTCTCACCTCATTACCGCTCTTCTTTCCAAGCTGACTTGAAAGTGAAGTTGAGGTCACCGCGCTTGACGGCCTCAAGCTCCGCCTCTCGACATTCGCTATAGTCAGCGCGGTTCTTTTCTTTCTCGGCACATGATAAACAGATGTTCTGCTGATTGTACCAAGAGCAATGATAGGTGTTCGTTTTTTTCTCGCAACGCTGACACCTCACTCCCACTCCTTCCAAACTCGAAGGGCCTTCAGGCGTGTGGCTCGGTGGCGAGCCGAATATCTTCTTGCGCTACGGTCACATCTGTTGCCCGAGAAGTAATGGCACATCGCCCGATCCATGTTTCCCTTGTGACGGGGCTTGAACCTCTTCTCTATCATCTTCACATAGGCAAGAGCTTGCTTGACGGCCTCTTTAGGGCCTTGGAGCTTGGCGCAAGTGGTCTTCCCCGCGAGAGCGTACTTGGGCAACTGTTGGAAGATGCCACACGCACCTGAGCTACTGACGATATAAGTACCCTTAAGGACGTGCTGAAGGCCAAACCTACTCTCCTCATACCCAATGACGACCAGGCGCACTTGGTAGTTAATGGGCGCGTCCGAGATCGCTTTCGCAACCTCAGTGAAGTGAGAAATGACGTGAGGTTGCGAAAGCTGTTCGACAGGCGCATTGTCCCATTGGAGCAACGCGAGGATGATGTTAAGGATCTTGATGTATTCCATTTTTTTTCTTTCTGTGAAGAGGAGGGAAAGAATTCAGTAAGTTAAGCTCCTCTTCACGTCCTATTTCCCATTTCTGCTTCTCCACCAATAGATCCCACCCAAGCGCATGATAGGAATCTGTAGGTAACCCACCTCCTAGCTAGACTTAGTGAACTCATAAAAGATCAGCGCGACTCCAACCTCAACCCGCGACATCTCAGCCTGAACCCTCAACCCGCGACATCTCAGCCTGAACCCTCAACCCGCGACATCTCAGCCTGAAAAGCCGAGCTGTCGAGCAACCTCGTGAGAAAGGATTCCCCAGGATGGCACGAATACCATTGTCTCCCCACTAACTATCTCTTTCCCTGTCGCAGTGCATTTTACGTTTCTTTTCGCGGCGAACGCCCGACCTTTACTTAGGTCTGCACCGGAGGGAATGGAGACTTGAGTAAGGTCAACGCCGCTCTGCTCCGCGATCTCTTGTACCCTTATCTCTGCTTTCTTTTCTTTAGCCCTCTGTGCTTTCTTTTCTTCTTTCTTCTCTGCCTTGAGAGCAGAGCAGAAAGAAGAAAGAACACACTCCCGACACCCAGCATCTCTGCTAGAGTAAGTCCCAAAGCAGGGTGTTTGGGAGATGAAAAAATCTCTTGTCATCTTATCTGCTAGATCGTAGAGCAGGGGGGCATCCCCTTCTGCTGCGACCTCTTCTGCTGCGACCTCTTCTGCTACGACCTCTTCTGCTACGACCTCTTCTGCTACGACTAAATCGACTTTAGGGGTAGGCGCAGGGGTAGGGGTAGGCGCAGGGGTAGGCGCAGGAGTAGGCGCAGGAGTAGGCGCAGGGGTAGGCGCAGGGGTGGGCGCAGGGGTAGGCGCAGGAGTAGGCGCAGGAGTAGGGGTAGGAGCAGGTACGGAAGAAACCCGCTCCCAGCGCCCATGCCCTGCTTTCCGAATGCCACTGAAGGGGTCGTTCATTAGCTTTTTGCAGGCGTTGGTTACGAGAGCAGGGAGGATAGCCTTCCCGCTGTCGTAGACCCCTACTTCGATGGCAGAACCGTAGCCCATCTTCTGCGCGACCATTTCAGCGAGATTTCTGGTCCTCGTGACAGGGAAAGTGGGGAAACTTGAGAGGATCACTTGGGCGATGTCGCCCTCACGGTAGGGAGCGCGCTTTTCTTTCTGTGAGTGTGGGGTAGACTGGGTAGCCATTTTCTTTTCTCTTTCAGTGGGGAGAAGGGAGGAGGTTAGCTCCTCTTGATGTCTTCTTTCCCGTTTCTGTTTCTTCACCAATATCCGAAAGTGTTTAACCCAACAGAGAAGAAATAGGAATCTGTAGGAGGTGTTACCCAACAGATAGCAGAAATAGGAATCTGTAGGTTCATCCCTTATGAGTTCACTAAATTTACAGATTCCTATTTCTGCTAGACGATACCATCTTGGTTCTAGATATTGGTGAAGAAACAGAAACGGGAAATAGGACGTGAAGGGAGGAGGTTGACTTCTCCCCTTAAAGGAAAGAATAGAAAATGACTAAGCCCTTGACTTGGACCCTACCGAAAGGGGTCGCAGCCGATAAGTCCATGAATAAATTCGCGAGAATGCGTCATTACAGAAACACTTGTAACATTATCATCGGGGGAGTCAGGGTTTATCCCTCCCTTCAAACATTGAAGATGATAATAGAGGCGTATGACCTCCTCGGAGCGGAGCTCTGTGTCGAGGAGGGCGGGTACTATGTCTACGGTGATCAAGCAGGTTCCCCTGAGTCTGGTGAGGGAGGAACCTCCCTCAAGGGCGACATCCGCTAGGGAAAAGTAGGGAAAGAGAATTTCGAGAAAGCACGCTAGACCACCTAACCGACCTCGCGTTACCGTCCATCCCTTATGAGTTCACTAAATAACCTAGTCTCTACAGATTCCTATTTCTCCGCTCGGGGTAGGGTAGTTTTCGGATATTGGTGAGAAAACAGAAATGGGTTAATAGGTGTTGAGGGGGTCTAACCTTCCATTCTTTTCCCTCCCTTGACAGAAAGAAACCGCTATGGCAACCAAGCGCACACCGCTTCTTCCGTCTCACCTTTCCACTCCATACAAATTTAAAATGGGGGGTATTGAATTCACCCGGAAGCCACTTACATCAAGGATGCTAGATCATTTGGGCATCAAGATGCAAGCTCTCAGGCACTCGCTTCAAGAAGAGTGGCACTACGATGTCTTGGATGCCTTGAGCGACGGCGACCACCCAGTTTGGGTGGCAGGGACTTCGGGATGCGGAAAGGACTATCTCGGAGAGTTTTTGGCATATCAGCTTGGGATGCCGTTGATACAACTCAGCATCAAGCCTCAAACGGACCCTAATGAGTGGATCGGCACAACCTCCCTCAAGGGGGATGGAGTAGGCGGTACGGAGACTGAGGCCACTCGCGGGCGGTTAGCTATCGCGGCGGCGGGCTTCGATCCCGACGAGTGGGAAGCTTGCGAGTCTGCCCTTCGTTCGGGGGTCGCTCCGTTCATCATCATCAGTGATATCGACCGAGCGCGGGATATGGAAGCCTTCAGGACCGCTTTCGAGGAGAAGAGTAGGCGCTACTTCACTCATCCCACCACAGGGGAAGCGTTGCCCATCCATCCCGACACCATCTTCTATCTGACCGCGAATAGCGGTATCGACGGTGACGGAGGGCGCGGTAACATCACGAGTCAGCTCGACACCTCCATCATGAATAGGTGCATCGGAGTGTACGCGCCTCCCCCTAGCGCGTCTTTCGAGAGAGAGATCTTGACAGGCAAATTCCCTCAGCTTGATAAGGCCGAGATCGCCTTGCTTGTGAAGGCTCTCCGCTCGGTGCGCGCTCTTGTAGAGGATCTAAGCCTCCCGTATGAAGTTAGTCTCCGTACAGGGAACATCGTGGCGAAACGCGCCTTGAGGGAGAAAGCGCGAGGGAAGACTTGGGAGGAGGGCTTGCGTGTCGCTTTCCGTTCGGTTTCCTCTTTCTGCCATGAGGCAGACAATAGGGCCGCGATCAAGGGTGCGCTAGATCCGATCATCGGATCGCCTACCATCGGAAGCGCGAAGCTCTAAGGTCGAGAGGGGGGGGTTAGGCTCGGGAGAAAGGAAATGCCTATGGGAAAACCGCGAGGGGCGACAAAGCGGTTTTGGAAGGTCGGCTTCGGGACGACCTCGCGAAGATCCTCACGGGTGCTGCGGTTTCCTATGAGTTCACGCAGTATGCTCTCTACAGATTCCTATTTCTTTTGGCTGTGTGGGGTATTGGTGGGTTAACAGGATTGGGTATAATAGACGTAGAGAGGAGATTAACTCATTACTTCTTTCCTCTTCTCTACAGAAAGAAACATCATGAGCAATCAACAACAAGACAAGCAAGCAGTTGCCCAGAGATTGGCTGAGATCAAGAGCGCGGTCGATGCGCTTAAGGCAGAGGAGAAGACTCTCCGCGCTCAGTTGAGCGTAGGCGATCAGCTTTCAGGAAAGTGGGGTAAGGTGACCCTTACCGAGAAAGAGATGATTTCCTACGAGGAGGGTCTGTATGAAGACCTCCTCGCGTTGGGGGTTGATCCCCTCGCGTTGGGGAAGGTGAAGCTCTCGCCCAACAAGGAGGCCACAGCAGTGGCGGTGGCGCAGAATCCGGCGGTTCTTGTGGCGCTAGAGAAGAACCGCGTAGTGAAGACCTCCTCTGTCCTCCGCGTGAAGCCATCTGCTCCGCTTCAGGTAGAGGGTATGTCGAAGGTAGGGAGGTTGTTGGGCAATAGCTGATTGAGGCGTTAGATTGAGGCGTTAGGCTCGGGAGAGGCAGGGGTGGGGTCGAGGTTTTGGCGGGGCGCGTTCTCTCTCATCCTTCATGAGTTCACTTCCCCTGACCTCTACAGATTCCTATTTCTTCTCTGTTGGGTTAAACACTTTCGGATATTGGTGGGTTAACAGGATTGGGTTAATAGGTGTAGAGAGGATATTAACTCACTCACTTCTCTCTCTAGAAAGTCATGAATCATGAACGATGTCATACTCGCCCTCATCGTAGGCTCACTAGAGCTTACTATCATAGTTTTCTTTATTTTGAGCATCACGCGCTCAAAATAGAAAGCAACCACTCACTCACCTAAAAAGGGATCTGCGTGAACTCAAGGACCCGTCCCTGTCAGAAACAACGATAAACGCAGAAAAGGAAACTAGAAATGACAATGACACAGCAAGAGCTACTGCGCCAAGCAGTCGGAATCGCAAGCAGCATCGGACACGAACTCTCCACGAACGCTCCAAAGAGCGATGATCCATTTCTCGGCTATGACTACAAAGACCTAACCTATCTCGTGGGTCAAGAGGCTGTAGACAAATTCTGCGTTCAGTGGACGAAGGACGCGCTCAAGGCTCTTGAAGGTCAAGACCTCGCCATTGGTCAACCTGTGGTAGCCACTAGAGGGAAGATGAAAGGGGTGAAAGGGTGGATCAACGCGGAGATGCCCTCACAGTACAACGCGGGGGATCTTGCCTATCTCGTCATCACTCTTTCGGGTTTTAGCGGCTGGGTCGCGAAGAAGAGCCTCAAGCTCCGCGTACCCGAAATTGGGGAGCGTGACAAACAGGCAGAGTGCAAGGAAAAGGGGATGAAGGTTAAGCAGTGGTCGCGAGGAACAAGGGTCACAGACGGCGAACGATATGGTCATCTTGTAGGGTACGGAAAGGCTGACGATGACTCGCCTGTTCCCACTGTAGCGGTACAGTGGGAGGGAAGTAGCAAAGAGGAATGGGTTGTGGCTTCCTTACTAGGGGAGGGATGAAATGGAGTGGTCTTCGATGAATTCTCACGCCCTATATAGGGGCGACCAAGAGCAGTGTGACAAACTCGGGATGGTCATTGAATACAAGGGGACTACCACACTCGCAGAGGGGTATGACCCTACGGTATTCAAAAGACCGATACTAGCCAGGATCTCAAGATACAAGGGAGTAAGGAAACCACAACCCAACGTCTACAAAGTAGAGGTTCGCGAGTGGGTCGGGAAGGGGGCTTTCGTGAGCTACTACCTCTTTGACTCCTCACTCGCGGAAGCTAAAAATTTTGCGGAGGCGTTAGTTGAGGCAAGCTATACATCATGAAGTGGTCTAAAATGAGGTGGGGGGATTGCCTCCTGTCAGAACCTCCAGAAGACGATATGGCTCTAGAGTACAGGGCATTTAGCTCTCTCACCACTTCTCATGGATCAACCACACTAGCTCGGGTTGAGCGTTATAGAGGTTATAAAAGAGACGATAAGGGTGTATGGATCGGCTGGGGAGATGTTGTCTTTAAAGTCGGGATCGTGCGCTTGGATCGAGAGAATGAGTTTGATGTCTATGACCTCTTTGACTTCTCAATCGAGGAAGCAAGGGATTTTGCTGAGGCGATGGTGAAGGCGATCTGAGGCTTGGGAGGGGCAAAGAGGGGATCTCGCGAGATGGAGCCTAACCCTATGAGTTCACGCAAGGTAGCATAAACGAGAAAGAGGCGCGAGGAGGATGAGGGTTTGACACCGCATCCTCCTCGCGCCTCTTTCTCGTTTATGGGGCGTTTGGCTCAAGAAAGAACCCTTGGCTCAAGAAAGAACCCTTGGCTCAAGAAAGAACCCTTATCTGTCTCGCCTCTGCTTCCTATATCTGTCTCGCCTCTGCTTCCTAGCATCCCTTTCTTTTTTATCTGCGTAGGTAAAAATGAAAATGAAAATGAAAATGAAAATTAGAGCAGTCATCAAGTCCCATTCTTTCTGTGGAAATGTGGAAATGTGGAGGAGAAGTTAACCACCTCCTTTACGTACTATTTCCCATTTCTGTTTCTCCACCAATATCTTCTATTATTATCTCTACCGAAACATAGGAATCTGTAGACTTCGTGAACTCATAGGGTTAGAGCTCGCTCCCGAGCCCGTATCGCCACCTCGCCACCTCGCCCCCCCTCCCCCGTCACTTGCCGCGAATAGCTTTCGCGAGGTGGCCTAGCACGACGCGACTGAGCTCAATGGCATCTTTCGCGTAGATGCCATTAGGGTGACGATCCGCCTCTCCCCTCATCTTCGGTGGCCCCATGACCACTCCCACGAGCGTGATGTTATCGCGCTTCGCTTGCTCTTCTATAGAGCGCAGGTAATGCGAGCTAGAACAGCACCCATCGGTCATGTAGATCGCCACCCTGTTCTTTGCTCGGATCTTCCGCGCCTCTTCCACCGCGACCTCCGCGTAGGTCGCGATGTAGGTTGAGCCGTTGGCGGGGAATTTCATTAAACTGTCGTGTGGATAGGCTAGGCCCTTGCCCGAAGGTTTTGAGAGGGGGTAGATTACCCCAATCACCCCCCCGCTCGTTCCTCCACACCGGGTAGAGATCCGCTCTGCCTCATCGTCATACTCCACATCGACACCGCCGATGCGGTGGTGGACGTTGAGTCTGTCAAGAACTCCAGACAGCGCGATGGCGGAGGCCATCACGTTCTCAATCAAGGTGTATCCGTTGGATCGAAGCTTGTCCGTCATCGAGCCTGAGATGTCGAGCATGACGGACGCGCCCGCGTCTACATCAGGCTCAACGTACTGCTTCTTGAACCGATCAGGGTTCAAGTAGTCAGCCTGAGCAGCGGTATATGTCCTGATGAGCCGACGACCTCCCGCGAGGGAGGTTCCACTCTTGCGGAAGCCCGCCTTGCCGGACTCTTCAATCAAGGCTCGGCGAAGCGCGTTGGCCTGCCCGAGCATTCCTTGTTTCGTCTCAATCACTAGCGGGTGTTCTTTTGCTTTCATATCTTCTCTTTCTAGAGAGGTATCTAGCACCCTCTCTCACATCCTATTTCCTATTTCTGCTACCCCACCAATACCTCAAACCATCTTGAGCGGAAGCGCAGAAATAGGAATCTGTAAAAAGTCAGCTTCCACCCGCAATCGGATCTCCCGCTAATAGGAATCTGTAGATTCATCCCCTATGAGTTCACTGAATCTACAGATTCCTATTTCTCCGCTCGGGGCGGGCAAGCTTTCGGATATTGGTGGGTTAACAGGATTGGGTTAATAGATGTAGAGAGGAGATTAACTCATTACTTCTTTCCCTCTTCTCTACAGAAAGAAACATCATGAGCGTTGTTATCCTCACTGCCCTAGTCTGCTGGAGCATCAATAAAATTTTTGACCTAGCAGAGCAGGAACTCTCTGCTCGACCCTAACCCCCCTCAAAAGAACTGCTGAGAAAGAAAATAATGAGAACATCTGAGAAAGAAATAAATGACGCGCTGAAGGATATCTGCGCGGGCAAGTGCAACCACAGGGAGATAGGCTGATCACCTAACTCCCGTGTATGCTAGGTGGAACGCGGAGAACTTTATAGCTTGACGGGTTCCCGCTCCACTTAGCCTCTTGACCCGCGCACCATCTAGAGAACGCGCTCATCCCTTATGAGTTCACTAAATAGCCTATTTACAGATTCCTATTTCTCCCTTCTCACTGAGGTATTGGTGAGGAAACAGAAACGGGTTAATACGTGTCAGGGAGGAGAAGTTCTTTCCTTTCCCCCTCTTCCCGACAGAAAGATCTCTATGAACCCTAACATCTCTATGAACCCTAACGATATCTACAATATCTACAATCACGACATCATGGCCCCGGGCAGCGGGGCCTTTAAAGGATTGATCCGACAAGTTGTCGCCCTGCACGGGAAGAAGATCCCCTTACATCGTGGGGGATCCTCCTTCGCTGTCGGAGGTCAATTTCGATATCTCTCCATAGCGACGGCGCTCGCTATGGTTTATCGTTCTTATTGGAAAAGCCCCTCTGCGGGTGACCTTTGGAAAAAGGCATCCGAAATGGAATTATCGGAGAAACTGAAACTCGGCCTCTACTACCCCACGCAAGAGTCTGCGAAGATCGCGGGCCTTTCGCCATCAAGCGGGATCGGAGGGTTAATACACGAGCTCGGACACCTCGTATGCGATGAGGGAGGGAAGACCGCAGACTTCAAGTCAGCAGAACCGATCTTTCTCCCTCTCCTACAGAAGCTTGAGTCCGAGGGGATGCTGTCTTGCGTTCGCCTTTTACCCAAGTGGTCGAACCTCACGGCGGATATTCGTCTTGAGCGAATGATGGGGAATCTATATCCTCACTCGAAGATAAGGTTCGAGGCTGTTCAAGCTTGGGTACACGGCCTTGAAGCGGAGACGCGCAAGCGTGGGGACTTCGGAAGCCACCTCATGTGCGCGATCCGAGATCTCGGGAAGGGGTGGGGTAATCCCGTGTGGAGCGAGTACTCAATAGAGGCTCGAAATGAGGCGTGTCGCTTGCGACCGCTCATTGAAAAGCTCTACACAGAGGGTCAGTCCATCGAGTCCACCTCTCACCTGCCTGTGATGGTAGCTCTTCAAATCCTCTTGGAGCTCAAGGAGCAAGCCCTGCCCCCTACAGGGGACGATGAGCAGCAGGGTGAGGGCGAGGGTGAAGGAGAGGGCGAGGGCGAGGGCGAAGGAGAGGGCGAAGGAGAGGGCGAAGGAGAGGGCGAGGGTGAAGGCAAGGGCGAGGGTGAAGGCAAGGGCGAGGGTGAAGGCAAGGGAGAGGGCGAGGGCGAAGGA
>MDTG01260846.1_pt1 | contig 36794 bp, 36 predicted proteins | sample 811421 | NCBI WGS metagenome assembly MDTG01 (sample SAMN05326645, study PRJNA326480) | marine metagenome | isolation source: seawater | place: Pacific Ocean: South East | collected 2011
TATTGTTGATTACACTCTTAAAGGAATAATTAAACACTATTTTTAAAATTAAAAAAAGAATTAAATTTTATTTTATTAATTTAAAGCAAATTCTTTATGAAATTTATCATGTAATGCAGTTGCATGTATCATTGCTTCAGAATTTGCTTGCACAGCTGCCTGACTTAAAAGACCAAGGACTGCTTGTTCCTTAGAAAAACCTAAAGACATCAAATCTGATACAGCTACAGCAAAAACTTCAACTATTAATTCAGACGGTGATTGATTTTGTTCCATAAGTATCTCCTTTATTATTAGATATATTGCAATTTAAATACCAAAAACATTTTTATTTTTTTTTGTAAAAATAATTAAATTTTTAAATTAAATATTTTATTGCTGATAAATATCCTTCAAGACCTTTGCCCATAAAAACTTTATCTGCTCTTAAACTAATATAAGAAAATTTACGGAAATCTTCTCTATTTTTTATATTTGATAAATGAACCTCAACAACTCTTCCCTTAAAAACTTTTAATGCATCCAAGATAGCAATAGATGTGTGTGTATAGGCTGCTGCATTAATAATAATATCAGATTCTGTATTTATTGCTTGATGAATCCATTCTATTATTTGTGCCTCACTGTTAGACTGCAAAAAAATTAATTTAAAGTTTAAGGATAAACAGAGTTTTTTACATTCTCTTTCTATGTCGTGAATGGTAATATCTCCATAAATACCTACCTCTCTTTCTCCCAAAAGATTTAAATTTGGTCCATTAATAATATATATAATTTTTTTCATAAAAATATTATAATATAAAAATAAAAAAATAATATTAAAATTTCATTCGCAAACTACTTGAAAAGTTAAAATATATTAAATAAATAAATTAAATTTAAAAAGGATTTTTAAATTGAGATTATCTTTATCAAAAAGAATTAGAAACACACCTTATTCTAAGTATACAAAGCAAAATTTACCAAAAGCCTATACAGTATATAACCATATGCTACTGCCAACAATTTATGGTTCTTTGGAAGATGATTATTACCACTTAAAATCTGAAGTTCAGATTTGGGATGTATCAGTTCAAAGGCAAATACAAATATCAGGAAAAGACGCTAAAAAACTAATTCAAATAATAACACCAAGAGATTTAAAAAATATTTCTTTTGGAAAATGTTACTATTCACCTATAGTTGATAAAAAAGGTAGAGTGCTTAACGATCCTGTAATGTTTTTAATTAATGATACCAAAATTTGGATTTCTATAGCTGATAGTGATATTATTTTTTACTTAAAAGGGATAGCAGAAGCTTTAAAACTTCAAGTTAAAATTTCTGAATTAAACATTTACCCTTTAGCTATTCAAGGTCCAAAATCTTTCCTCCTTTTAGAAAAATTATTTGGTAAAATAATTTACGAAATCCCATTTTTTGGATCAAAAACCTTGAAAGTTAAGGATTATAGTTTTTTTGTTTCAAGATCAGGTTTTTCAAAACAAGGTGGCTTTGAATTTTATTTAGAAGATGACGAAAGAATTGACTATTTATGGAATCTATTATTTGAAATAGGAAAAGAATTTAACCTAAAAGTTGGATGTCCTAATTTAATTGAAAGAATTGAAGGTGGATTACTCTCTTATGGAAATGATATGAACATGGAAAACACTGCTTTTGAGTGTAATTTTGACAAATTATTTAAATTAAGTACAAACTCCTCCTGTATAGGATTCAACTCTTTAAAAAAAGAAGAAGTTAAGGGACCCTTGAAAAGAATAAGATACATTAAAATAGACGGAAAACCAATAAAAAATTTTCATACGGAAGTTAAAGTTTTTTTTAAAGAAAAAGTAGTAGGTAAGATTACATCTGCGGTTTATTCACCAACCTTCAAAATTAATGTCGCAATAGGAATGATCTCAACTAAAATCACGAAAAGTGATAAAATACACACCTTAATTGATGGTAGATGTAGAGAATGTGAAGTTTCTGAAAAAACTTTTATTTAATATATAAATTAGTTAATTTGAAGGTTGTGGTTCTAAACCTCCATCATCCTTTTTAGGTGAGGTATTTCCTGTTTTGGGGATAGATGTAATACTGGATGAAGAACCATCATTCCCACCATTATTATCGTCTTCAGATTTATCCAAAGATTTCCCGTTCATGACTTTAGTTATTTCATCGCCAGTAAGTGTTTCATACTCAAGAAGACCTTTAGCAAGTTGATCAAGTTTGGCTTTATTATTGGTTAGTATTTCCTTTGCAGTTTTATACCCTTCATCAACAATTTTTCTAACCTCATTATCAATTTTTTCTTGCGTTTCAGGACCTGCCTGTAAACTATTACCAGAAGGACCTAAATATGTCTGTTGCTCATTTACATAATCTATATTACCCATCTTGTCAGACATTCCAAATTGCGTAACCATTGCCCTAGCAATTTTTGTTATTTGTTGTATGTCTGAAGATGCACCAGATGTAACATTCTCGGGTCCAAAAATCATTTCTTCAGCAACCTTTCCTCCCATAGCCATAGCTATTTTGGATTTATATTTCGTTTTAGTGACAGAAAGTTGATCTCTTTCTGGTAAACTTAGTACCAAACCTAGAGCTCTTCCTCTTGGTATAATTGTAGCTTTATGAATAGGATCATGCTGAGGTACATGTAACCCAACTACAGCATGTCCTGCCTCATGATATGCTGTAAGCTTTCTCTCATCTTCTGTCATAACCATTGACCTTCTTTCAGAACCCATCATGACTTTATCTTTAGCATTTTCGAAATCTTCCATTGTAACAAATCTTTTTCCTGCTCTGGCTGCAGCTAAGGCTGACTCATTTACAAGGTTGGCTAAATCAGCACCAGAAAAACCTGGAGTTCCTCTTGCAATAATCCTTAAATCTACATCTGGACCCAGCACAGTTTTCTTAGCATGAACACCCAAAATTTTTTGTCTTCCTTTAATATCTGGATTAGGAACTTGGACCTGACGGTCAAATCTACCCGGTCTTAATAAAGCTGGGTCAAGAACATCTGGCCTATTTGTTGCGGCAATCAATATTACGCCCTCATTTGTTTCAAATCCATCCATTTCTACCAATAACTGATTCAAAGTTTGTTCTCTTTCATCATTTCCACCGCCATAACCAGCTCCTCTATGACGACCTACTGCATCAATTTCATCGATAAAAACAATACATGGAGCATTCTTTTTAGCCTGTTCAAACATGTCTCTAACTCGACTAGCACCAACTCCAACGAACATTTCTACAAAATCAGAACCGCTTATTGTGAAAAAAGGAACACCTGCTTCACCTGCTATTGCTCTCGCTAGTAGTGTTTTTCCAGTTCCTGGAGGCCCTACTAACAATGCTCCTTTAGGTATTTTTCCACCTAATCTACTAAATTTTTGAGGATCTCTCAAAAATTCCACAATTTCTTCCAATTCATCCTTAGCTTCATCAATACCAGCAACTTCATTGAAGGTAACTTTACCTTGTTTCTCAGTCAAAAGTTTAGCTTTCGATTTACCGAAACCCATAGCACCGCCTCTACCACCTCCTTGCATTCTATTCATCAAGAAAATCCATACACCAATTAACAATAGGAAGGGTAACCACAAACTTAAAGTAGACATGAATCCAGATTTTTCTTGTTTAACAGCCTGTATTTCAACGTCGGCGATTAATAGTTTTTCCAAAATATCCTGACCAGCTGGTCTAATTACTTTGTAAGAATTTCCTTCAGTAGATCTAACTAAAATAGTCTCACCATCTAATCTAACAGCTAGGACTTTTCCATTATCTACCTGTCTCATAAATTCTGAAAAAGATACTTCTCTAGATGATTCCGAGTTTCTGTTTGAATTGAAAACATTAAATAAAGCTACTAATAGCAAAAAAAGTACTACCCAAAACGCGATATTTTTAAAATTTTTTGACATTAGACATTACTCCCGAGATCAATTGTAAGACATTCTCAATATATTATTTAATACATTTTTTTTTTACTTCAATAGTTAACTTAAAATCTTAATAAAAGAGTCAAAATTTGGATGTTTAATTATCTCTAAACTTTTACCATATTTTATCAAAGGGGCACAAATTAATTTCTCATTTTGAAATAATCCAGGTGATACTTTCAATACTTCATGAGATATTTTAACTTCTTCAATCGTTATATTATGTTGGGCTAAGTTCTTAATTGGTTGAACAGTAAGGTTTTCTAAATTTTGTAATAAATCTTTTTGATTTATTTTTAAAACCCATCTGCTTTCCCATTTAAATGAATTCAAATTTTTAATTTTAAAATCTTTAATGGCATCAAGCTCTCTTCGCATTGTTATTTTATTTTTAAACTTAATAGCTATGACACCCATTAACGTTCTAGATTTAAAAAAAGGTGAACATATAGCAATAATAAAAGCTTCTAAATGAGAAAATCTAGGCCTATAACTTTTACCTGAAATCCATAAAAGCAATGAAGAAATTAACCTGAGTTGAATTTCATAATTAATTTTTTTAAATTCTTTTATATCTATATCAACATCACCATGAGGATGAAATATAACAATTTTTAATGCTTGTTCTATCAAATTCTCATTTAAAAAAAACTGTGCTCTTTGCATATGAAAAGTAACCTGTGAAATTCTTTTTTTTTCAATAGTAAAATCAGCTGCAAAGTTTTTTAGAATTTTTCTTATTTTTATTCTGTCATATTTTAAATCTTCATTTGACTTATCTTCAACCCAATTAATTTTTAAGGTTTGCAAGAAATATCTTAATTCATCACGGGATATTTGTAACAAAGGTCGAAAAAAAATAATATCATTAATAATTTTTCGAGGGAAAATACCTGTTAATCCATCAATTCCAGAACCTCTGAACAACCTTAAAAAAACTGTTTCAACTTGATCGTCTAAATTATGGCCTAATAATACGATATCTAATTCTTTAGATTTTGCCCATTTACTTAAAAGATTATATCTTTCTTTTCTAGCTGAACTTTGCAAATTTCCATCAATCTTATTTTTAATTTCTAGTATGGAAAAATCAATTGTCAGAGATTTTGTTATCCGTTTAACATGGTCAATTTCTTCAAAACTTTCTTCACGTAATTTATGATCAACTGAAGCAACAAATAACTCTTTTTTTTTAATTTTTGCCCATCTGTTTGCAAGCATTAACAGAGCTAAAGAGTCACCTCCACCAGAAACAGCTAGACCTAATTTTTTTGATTTAATTTTTGACATTTGATGAAAAAAAATTTCATCCAGATTATTTTTTTTTATAAATTTTACTGACATTCTAGCAATTTATTTTCACTCTCAAGATTATCTAAAATCTGCTGAATTTTATCAGGATATCTAGCTTTAGCTTCTGAAATAGTTAAACATGCTTGGTTAAATTGATTTATTTTTTCTAAACACAATGCTAAACCAACTAAAGCCAATGGAGCGTAGTCACTAGTTGGATTAGCTATAAATGTATCCAAATATTTGTCTGCTGCTTTAGAAAAATTATCAATTTTAAAATTAATCTCTGCAATTAAAAAGTTTGCTTCTGCAAAATTGGAACTTAGTGGATAACCTGAAATAAATTTTTCCAACTCACTTAAAGCAACTAAATAATCTTTGTTTTCATAAAGCTCCTTTATCCTTATAAAGGCTAAATCTTCAATTGAATAATCTGATAAATCATCTTTTTTAAAAATATCTATTGAACCTTGAAGTTCTTCTTCCTTTAAAGTTTCAATATTTTTGTTCTCAACTTGTGAAATTAAATAATCAAATTCTTCTATTTTTTTGAAAATCTGTTCTTCAAGAATTTTTATCTTGTATTCTAAAGCTTCAAGTCTTCCTACAGCAGCTCTATGATTTGCTTCAATCATATCAAGTCTTAACAAAGCAATTCCTGCATCTTCAGTTTTAAAATCAGTAATTTTTTCTGAAAGAATATTTTCTTTTAAAATTTCAATATCCTTATTAAGATTAAAAAACTCTTTTCTCAAATTCTCTGTAATATCATCAGCAAATATTTGAGAATAAAAAAATAAAAATAAAGATGTGAAAAAAATTCCTTTATGAAAATTCTTAACTTTTCTAATTTCCTAGCCCTCCAGTCACAACTGTAACTGCACGTCTGTTTTGTTCCCAACATTTTTCTTCTGAACAAATTTCTATTGGACGCTCCTTACCATAAGTTACTATACTTAATAAACTTTCATCAACGCCTTGACTAACAAGATAGTTCCTTACAGCGGTAGCTCTTCTTGCCCCTAGTGCAAGATTATACTCTCTAGTACCTTGTTCATCAGCGTGACCTTCGATTGTAATTGGAAGAGATTGATTTTCTTTTAACCAATTCGCTTGATCATTAAGAACAGTGATGGATTCATTTCTTAAGGTACTTTCGTCTACATTAAACAAAATTGTATCTCCAATTGATGAATTAAAAAATTCAATCGATGATTGGGATATTTCTCCAAAATCAGAATTATTTTGTTCAAAAATATTGTTAGACGCTCCATTTTTACCTGTACAATTTACTAAAAAGCTTAAAACAAAAAACAATGATATAATTTTAGATATGCTCATTTTTAGACCTCTTTTTTTTAATTAATACATTTTTTTTTTTAAAAATCAAATAAACAATTTTTGTTATTTTATTTCAGTAATGGAGACCACGCGGGATCAGACGCAAATGAATAAGTTCTTAATTTTCTCATATTTCTTCCAGTAATATCTACTGTATAAATTGATGGTGCGCCAGATGGTCCAGCAGTTTCTCTAAAAAACATTATTACTCTACCATTTGGAGACCAAGTAGGACCTTCATCAAGAAAAGATGTTGACAACAATGTTTCATTAGTTCCATCAATTCGCATTACACCAATATGAAATTTTCCTCTTCTTATTTTTGTGAATGCTACAAGATCTCCTCTTGGGGACCATACAGGGGTAGCATATCTACCATCTCCAAAACTAATTCTAATGGGTTTCCCACCCTCTGCAGACATAACATAAATTTGTTGACTTCCTCCCCTATCACTTTCAAACACAATTTTTTTTCCATCTGGTGAAAAGCTGGGAGCTGTATCTATTGCTGGATCTCTTGTCAGCCTGATTTGTTTGCCTGTTGATAAATCAATTGTATATATATCTGTATTCCCACGATAAGTAATTGATAAGACCATTTTAGAACCATTTGGAGAAAATCTAGGTGCAAAACTCATACCTGGAATATCTTCAAAAGATCTTATTCTGTTAGAATTTAAATCCATCAAATATACTTTTGGTGTGCCAGATTCATAACTTGTGAAAAGTATTTCTCTTGGATTTGAGGGAGAAAATCTTGGAGCCAAAACCAATGATCTATCATCTGTTAAGAACCTAAAGTTTTCACCATCTTGATCCATTATAGCCAGCCTCTTTTTTCTATTATTTTTTGGGCCTGACTCAGAAACAAATACTATTTGACTATCAAAATATGGTAATTCACCAGTTATTCTCGAATAAATAACATCTGAAACTTTATGAGCGATCCTCCTCCAATTTTCTGTCGTACCTTCATATTTAATTCCGTCTCCTATTTTCTTTTGAGAAACAACATCCCATAAGAAAAACTTTACTTCAATTTTTGAGTCAGGCAATGATGAGATTGCTCCAGTTACCAATAAAGCCGAATTAATAGCTCTCCAGTCATCAAATTTTGGAGGGCTATTAAAATTTGTTATCTTCGAAATAAATGATCTTTCAGGAATTGATCTAAAAAGGCCTGTTTTTGATAGATCATTTGATATAACTTCAGATATTTTGGCTGACAAAGATCTACTAGCATTACCCTCTTTAACAAAACTTGGAATTGCTATTTGAAGAGGATCGATTATTCCTTTTGTTATATCTACTTCAATATTGGTGACATTTTGTTCGGCATATAAAAATGTAATTGAAAAAAAATTAAAAAGTATAAATTTTACGAATAAACAAACTTTTCTAATCATAATTTTCTCCCAACTCACTATATTTAAATCAAACTTATTAATCAAAAACCAAGTCCAACAAGTGGATCGAAATTCATTGTAATATTTATCCTATTTTCAATATCAACAGGAAGAATAATTGGCTGAGCGTTTAATAAAGCATTACTAGCCAATCTAAAGGCAACAACATATTTTCCACCAAGTTTTTTTGGTGCCATTGGTTTTATATCTCCGTATATATTACCTCTTTTATCTAACATAAACTGAACTTTTACAACATATTTCTCATAGTTTGACATTCCCACTAATATACCTACTTCCCAATGAGTTTCTACAGCCTTTTTTACTGCATTTTTAATAAGTTGCTGCTCAAGCATTGAAATTTCAAAAACTTCTGTGGACTTATCTTCTTGAAGATAATTTTCTATTAAATCATCATAATTAGACTGTGATGATTTTTTTAATAAAGCAACTGAAGGTCTTGCTTTAGGTTTTTTTATATTTTCTTTATCAAATTTTGGCCTTGACAACGGCATAATACTGGATTGAATTGCTCCTGAAGATACAATTATTTTGGCTTCTTTTTTTCCTTCTGGATTAATCTTTGTTGTAGATTCAATTGATTGAGTTTTTTTAGGTATTTTTTTTAAAGTAGTTTTTTCATTTAAATCTCGATTGAGAATATTTTTTTCCGCAGAAATAACCTGATTGATTGTTTTGATAGATGCCATATCATCAATTCTATCAACGGCTCTAGGTTTTGCTTTGAATTTTTTTTCAATCTTTATTGAATTTTTTTCATTACCTTTAATTTCTTTCGCAGAAAATTTTTTATTAATATTATCATTTTTGGACAACTTCATTTGATTATTAGGTATTTTATTTGAATGGTTTTTTCTGGGAAGTTCCTCCATTTTATTATTTAAAATCTTTAACCTATTTTTATTGTCAAATTTATTACTTATATTTTGACTTTTTTCGTCATATGAACTGAAGTCTTTTTTATCTATTAATTTTTCATTAGGTAAATTAGCTTGCTTATTAATATTTATTTTTGGTTTTTTTGAAGAAAGTGCATCTAATTTACTTACAGAAATTGTTGAAACTTTAACATGAGATAGTTTATCTTCTCTTTCAATCTTAGGATTATAATTATTAAAAACAACAAACCCAATAAAAACAAAATGAATGCTGGCTGAAATAAAAAAAGGTGAGTTTATAAACATCAATATTTCTTTTCTTAATTTACTTTAGGTACTAACAATGCATTATTTACTTTCAGTAACTAATGATAAATTTTCAAATCCAGATTTATTTAATTCACCCATAATTACCATCACATCACCATAACTTTGACTTTTATCGGCTCTGAAATAAATCTTATTATCTTTTCTCTCTTTGAGAATTGATTTTAGTTTCGGTATTAATTCATTTAAAGAATACTTCGTATCCTGCAAAACTAATTGACCATTAGCAGAAAATAATAATTGTAGTGGAGGCTCATTATCTGAAGGTAATGCTTTTGCATCTGTTTTAGGTAAATTTACTTCTACTCCAACAGTTAACAATGGGGCTGCAACCATGAAAATTATTAACAAAACTAACATTACATCCACAAAAGGAGTTACATTAATCTCAGACATTGGTCTAAGGTTTTTTCTTCCTCTAGATTTTATTCTTTTTTGTCTATTATCTTTTTGAAGAGTATTAGCTCCCATAACTTTACTCCATTGATCTATCAAGTTCTCTTGAAAGAATTAATGAAAATTCATCAGCAAATTCTTCATGTTCTGATACTATTTTATCTGCATCCCCAGATAACTTGTTATAAAAAATTACAGCAGGAATAGCAGCTAAAAGACCTAGAGCGGTCGCCAATAAAGCTTCAGCAATACCTGGGGCAACAACTGCTAAATTTGAACTTTTTTGAAGTGCAATTTGTTCAAAAGCATGTTTAATGCCCCAAACTGTACCAAACAATCCAACAAAAGGAGCAACTGAACCTACAGTTGCCAAAAAATATAACCCGGACATTAATTTATCACTTGCTCTTGTCACCGAAACACTCATAGACCGATCAATTCTCGCTTGAGATCCTGCAATCAACTCTCCATCTGGTCGATGAGATTGATGCCACTCCATCATTCCAGAAACAAAGATTTTTTCAGCATGACCGGATGGATTTGGCCCTAACTTTTCAAATAGTTCATCCAGAGGTTTTCCTGACCAAAAGAGATCTTGAAAATTAGAATTAGATTTTTTAGTAGATCTAAAATCAAAAAACTTTTGTATGATTATTGTCCAAGACCAAATGGAAGACAATACTAAAAGTCCCATAACTATTTGAACAACCAAAGTAGCCTGTTTAAATAAAGAGTATAAATCAAAGTTTGGATCGTCTAGCATCGTTTACCTCAAAGTTTTATTATTTATTATATATTAATTTAATACTTTTTCCCATAAAAAAATAATTTTGTTCTAAAGTTTTTTGAGTTTCTTTTTTATATCAACAGGTATTTTACAAAGCTTACCGTGTTCTAAATATGCTAATAAAATTTTAGATTCAAAAATTTTATCTTTTTTTCTAAAAATATCCTGTGAAATTTCAAAACTTGTAAATTTAATATCTTCAAATCTCGAAATTATTATTAATTCATCTTCAAAAAATGCTGACTTTAAATAATTGGCATTAATTTTTTTTACAACAAAATATCCTTTATTTAACATTTTTATTTTTTTTTGACTAACATCTAATGAAATCAAAAGTTCAGTACGAGCTCGTTCAACAAACTTTAAATAATTTGCATGATAAACAATTCCAGCAAGATCAGTATCTTCATAATAAACTCTAATTGAATGTTTATGATTCATCTAGGCTATCCATAATTAATTTATATCTTGAAAAAATTCTTAATGAATGTGAGGGGTCATTACTTTTAGATGGCAAAATCGGATCATAACAAGCTTTTATAAGGGACAAACAATCTGAAGAAAAATTAAATACTTTTTTCTTTTTATCAAAAAAAATAAAATCTTCATAATTATTGAAATTTTCTGACCATAATAAAATTGATTTTAATATGGCTTCAGCTGATAATTTTTCAAAAAATTCTTCGTCCATTTGATCTTGAACATAAATCAAAAAAACACAAAAGTTTATTCCACCATCATGATCAAAATAAAACCTTTTGTATTGTTTAAAATCAGTTTTATTTAGCCTCTTAAATAAAATTTTGTAATCAGGTAAAATTTCTTTAATTTTTGGTATATTTTGAATTTCATACCAATTATTAAAAAATACAAAAACAAAGTTGGAACCTTTTTTAATTTCAAAGTCATCTATTTCTAATGGTAAATCATTTAAAAGTGATAATAATTTCATTTTGAATGTATTAAGTGAAAAATCATTTAAACCTAATATAATTGGAACTATATGACTAGACCAGCGAGAAAAATTATATTCTTCAACATTTCCGAACATTAATCGAATGTCATTTAAATCATATTTCATTTTTTTATTTCATGATTTTTAAATAAATCTTTTGTATTTCTTTCAATTGGCTTCGACATTCCTAAATGTTTCCATCCTTCATCTCCTAAAATTCTTCCTCTCGGAGACCTTTGAATAAAACCTTCTTGTAATAAATACGGTTCTATGACTTCTTCAACAGCATCTTTAGATTCTGATAAGCCAGCAGCTATTGTTTCTAATCCAACAGGACCTCCTCCATATTTATTGGCTAAAAGCTTTAAATATCTGATATCTGAACTGTCCAACCCCATTTTATCAACACCTAATTTTGTGAGAGAAATTGAAGCAATTTCTAGAGAAATATTTTTACTTTTGTTAATTATAGCAAAATCATAAACTCTTCTTAACAATCTGTTAGCAATTCTTGGGGTTCCTCTTGACCTTTTTGCTATTTCCACAGCTGCGTCATCCTCAATATCTATTCCCATAAGAGATGCGCCTCTGAAAATTACTTTAACTAAATTATTTATACTATAAAACTCTAATCTTAGAGGAATTCCAAATCTATCTCTTAATGGCGTTGTCAATAATCCAAGACGAGTTGTAGCACCAACTAAGGTAAAAGGCTGAAGGTCAATTCTGATAGACCTAGCCGCAGGTCCCTCACCAATAACTAAATCTAAAGAATAGTCTTCCATTGCAGGGTATAAAACTTCCTCAATGGAAGGAGACAAGCGATGAATTTCATCAATAAAAAGTACATCTTTTTTTTCTAAATTAGTAAGTATTGCAGCCAAATCTCCTGCCTTAGCAATAACCGGACCTGAAGTCATATGGTAATTTACACCTAATTCTCTTGAAATAATTTGCGCTAAAGTTGTCTTTCCCAAACCTGGAGGCCCATGCAAAAGAACATGATCCATTGCAGTTTTCCTTAACTTTGAAGCACCAATAAATACTGAAAGATTACTACGCAATTCTTTTTGTCCAATAAATTGATCTAAGTATTGAGGTCTTAGCGCAGGATCTTTATCATCTTTTTCTTCTGTTGGAGATAAATTCTCATTAAGACGTTGAGTCATTTATTTTCCTTATTCAAACTCTTTAAAGCAGTTTTAATTATTTCTTTAGTTGTTTCAATATCTTTATTATTAACTAAGATGTTTGAAACTGCCTCCATTGCATTTGTTCTTGAATATCCTAAATTTACAAGTGCAGATGTAGCATCATTCTGCATATCAAAAAAATTTCTTTCGTTTTTAAGTATCTCGTTCTTTTTATCTAAAACATTTTTTTCATCTTCAAAGTTTTCTTTGTTAATTATATTTGAATTGATTTCATTGTTTCTTACTAAATTAGAAATATTATTTTTTAATTCTGTAATAATTCTTTTAGCAATCTTCAAACCTATTCCTTGCGCAGAAGTAATAACGCTGATGTTTTCTGTAAGAATTGCATTTGAAAGCTGAGATAATGACAATGTACTAAGAATATTTAAACTAGCTTTATTACCTACTCCTTGAACAGATATTAACAAATTGTACCATTCTCTTTCATCCATAGATGAAAATCCAATAAGTTTCATAGAGTCTTCTCTAACAATCAACTCAGTCCATACTGAAATGAGTTGTCCAATTTTAGGCAAATTACTTTTTGTTTTTTCAGAAATGTAAACGTTATAACTTAAGCCATTTACATCTACTAAAATATAATCATTACCTACATATTCTAAATTTCCTTTTATTTTTCCAATCATTAAAAACTTCCTATCAAAGTTTATTTGCCTTTTTATAGTAATTGTAATGAAATGCGTGGCATAGAGCTACCCCTATCGCATCAGAAGCATCATTATTTTCAATTTTTATTCCAGGTAATTGAAATTGTATCATAGTTTTCACTTGATTTTTATCAGCATTTCCAGAACCAACAACGGTTTTTTTGATTAGACGCGGTGCATATTCAAAAACTTTTATTCCAGTCTTTGCAGGAGGAATAAGTGCAACTCCTCTTGCTTGACCCAATTTTAAAGCAGCTGCAACATCTTTGTTTACAAATGTGGTTTCCATAGCACAAGAATTTGGTGTAAACTTTTTAAAAATTTCAGAAAGTTCACTATAAATTGTCAAAAGTCTTAAAGACAATTCTTCTTTTGGATTTGTTTTGCAAGCACCATTACCTACATGTTTAAGCTTATTGTTATCAAAGTCAATTATACCCCAGCCTGTTGAATTTAAACCCGGATCAATGCCAATTATTCTCATATAATACCAACTATTAAATATTTATTTCTTTAAAATAATAGTTACCCAATTACCTATTAGAAATTTTTTATGTATAAAAAGGTTATTTGATTTAAAAACCGAATAAATCTTAGATACTTGATCCTTAGTAATACCAGACAAAATTAAAAAACCATTATCATTAAGTTTTATATTAAATTCATTTGCAAGTGAACACAAAGGTTTTAACAAAATGTTAGCTGTAATTAAGTCATATTTAGAAGTATTTCTTATAATTCTCTTATTGAAACCAAAAGCTTTAACAACAATTATTTTATTTGACATACCATTTTTTTTAACATTAGTCTTTGCAACTCGGTATGAAATATCATCACAATCTGTAGCTAGACCAAGAATTTTGAACTTTTTTGAAATGGCAATAGCTAACAAACCAGTTCCAGTACCAAGATCCAAAAAATTTTTAAAATATAATTTTTTTTTATATAAATATTCTATGGCTTTTAAACATCCTACTGTTGTTCCATGGTGTCCAGTTCCAAATGCCATAGAAGCTTGTATTTCTACTTTTATCTTATTTGTTTTAATTTTTTTAATATAATGACTACTACAAACAACAAAATGTTTTAATATTACAGGCTTTAAGTCTCTTTGTACTTTTTCCACCCAATTTTCATTTTTGAGTCTTGAAAAAACAAAATTAATATTGAAAATTTTTTCGATTAATAAAAATTGTATTTTTTGAGGTTCGGTTTTATAAAATGATCCTACTTCCCATTTACCATTTCCATCTTCAATTTCAAATATTCCAACACATTGAGGTGAAGGTTGTGTATTTTCTAAAAGACACGCAACCTGACATGCCATTAACTCGTTTTTTACAACTGCAATCGAAGAAAATCCTAACATTTCAAATGTTAAAATTTGATACCAGTACCGCCAATACCACAATAACCATTGGGATTTTTTGATAAATACTGTTGATGGTAATCCTCGGCATAATAAAAAGTTTTTGCTCTTGTAATTTCAGTAGTAATTTTTCCAAAATTATTTTTATCTAATAATAGTTGATATTTATTTTTGCTAATCAAAGCAGTTTCCAAATCAGAGTCACAAAAAGTGTATATGCCGCTTCTATATTGAGTTCCAATATCATTACCCTGTCTCATACCTTGAGTGGGATCATGGCCTTCCCAAAATAATCTGAGAATATTTTCCAATGATATTTTATTTCTATTAAAATTAACCAAAACTACTTCATTATGACCAGTTAATCCAGAACATACTTCTTTATAAGTGGGATTTTCTTTAGTTCCACCAGAATAACCAACAGCTGTCATTTCTACACCGTAAGAGTTCCAAAAAATTTTTTCAACGCCCCAAAAGCATCCCATTCCAAGAATAATCTTATTAACATTATTATCGAATTTTTTTTCAATGGGTTCTTTGAAAAAATGATGTAACAATTTCATATTTGAAATTCCTAAAAAAATAGAAAAATTTAATTCTTAGCATAAAATTCTACAACCAAATTAGGTTCCATCATAATAGGATATGGAACATCGTCTAAAACTGGTATTCGTAAAAATTTAGCTATCATCTTTGTATGATCAACTTCTAAGTAATCTGGGGTGTCTCTTTCAACTAATGAAATGGCTTCTAGTACTAAAGATAATTGTTTTGATTTTTCAACTACCTCTATTTTATCACCCTCATTTAATCTATAAGATGGTATATTTACTTTTTTTTCATTCACTAATATGTGCCCATGATTAACAAATTGTCTTGCTGCGAATATTGTAGGAACAAATTTACTTCTATATACAGCTGAGTCTAATCTTCTTTCCAAAAGACCAATTAATTTTTCACCAGTATCACCTCTTAGCCTCTCTGCTTCAGAGTATATTCTTCTAAATTGTTTTTCCGTCAAATCACCGTAGTGCCCCTTAAGTTTTTGCTTAGCTCTCAACTGAAGGCCAAAATCAGAAAGCTTTGCCTTTCTTCTTTGTCCATGCTGACCAGGACCATATTCCCTTCTATTAACTGGAGATTTAGGTCTACCCCAAATATTCTCACCCATTCTTCTATCAATTTTATGCTTGGCAGCCGTGCGTTTTGTCACTGCTATTCCTTTCATTTGTTGAAAGATGTTTTCCTAAGTATTATAATACTGACAGGTTATAATAACCACAAACACCAAATTTAATTTTATATACTTAAATATTGACTCTAAAATAAAGTCAATGCAAAAAATGATAAAAATTAAATTTTAAAAGTAAGTTAATGGAAAAAAAAATAAATCTAATAAAATTATGTGTAGGAATAAATTCACTTTCAGAATTAGAAGAAAGACAAAGCAAATTAATTCTTCCCAAAAAATTCAAAAATTCTGAAAATTTTACTTTTCATATCACTAGAATGTATCCACAAAGAGAAAAAGAAATACTTTCGGGGGGATCTTTGTTTTGGGTTATAAAAGGTCAAATACTTGCAAGACAAAAAATTACCTTTCTAGAAAGAATTAAAGATGAAAATAACATTAAAAGGTGCTTAATTGGTTTAGAAAGAAAAATCTACATAACACAAACTCAACCAAGAAAACCTTTTCAAGGATGGAGATATATTGAGCCAGAAACTAGCCCAAAAGATATATCAATTTATAACAAAAATGATGAAGAATTGCCACATAATTTAAAATTAGAGCTCTATAAAATAGGTATTTTATAAAAGAAGAAATTTTTTAAAATTAAAATATTCAATGTTTAGTTTCTTACATAAAAATTTAAAAACTTCTTTATTATTTTTTCCCCAATTCGAATTTTTAGATGCAAACAAAACACTTTGACTTTCAAGGATCGGTTTCTGTGTTATTATTTTGAGATTGTTTGCTTTTAATGTTTCTCCAGTTGACGATATATCAGCAATTGCTTCAGAATATAAATTTCTTACAGAACCCTCAGTTGCTCCTTGACTATCAATAAGGCTATAATCAACTATTCCTTTTTCTCTCATAAAGGACCAAACCAAATTATGATATTTTGTAGCTATTCTAATTGGAAAACCATGCTTTTTTCTAAATAGGCCAGCAACATCATCAAAATCTTCTAAATCATTAACATCAATCCAAAATTCTGGAACAGCTAGAACAAGATTTGCAAAACCGAATTGTAATTTTTTTACTTCCATAACACTCTGATTCCATAAAGGAACTTTTTCTCTTACTAAATCTTGACCTGTTATTCCAAGGTGAAGCGTTCCTTTATAAATTTCTTTAGGAATATCATTTGCAGACAAAAAAATTATTGATAATCCTGATATTCCTGAAACAGTTGCATAATATCCTCTCTCATCTTCACCTGTTAAAATTTCAATTCCAACATTTGAAAACCATTCTAATGTTAATTTTTTTAATCTTCCTTTTGAAGGTATTCCCAACTTTAATTTTTCATTCATTATTTTTTCCGAAGAATTGAATATAGATCAGGTCTGATCATGCCGCCAATAGCGGGTAACCTTTCTCCATTGCCAATTATCTTAGTTAAAGCATCATATCTGCCTCCTTTTGCAAGAGCGGGTAAATTTTTATCATTTTTTTTAAAAAAACCAAACGTAAACCCATCATAAAATTCAGCACCACTTCTCAAATGACTAACTGCAAATAAGATATTTTTAATATTAATTTTTAACTTTTTTAATTCTTCATTTCTTTCTTTTAATTTTTCAATTGATTCTAAAAATTTTTTTTCTATGCCGAATAAATTTTCCAACATTAATGGAGCTTTATCAAGCTTGCATGACAGAGATTGTACTTTAGTAATAAGTTCTTTATCTTTATGGTTAATTGGTGAAGTATAATTTTCCTCATTTATAAGGTCAATTCTTTCTTTAATTTCATCAATACTCCTTAAACCAAAAATTGTTTTGCCATTATCAAGAGATTTGTTAATGTTATCTAATTTTTTTAGATCTAATAAATATTTTTCGGATTTCAAACCTAATTTATTATCAGAAAATTTTTCAATAAGACTGAGAAACCTTTTTGGTCTCCAAATATGTTTTAGTAATATCCTTTTTTTATAATCTGATATTTCAATTAAATCTAGAATAGATCTTAATACACCTAAATCTCCAATTTCGAACTCAACACAATCAAAATTAATAATATCAAAAAATAGCTTAAATACTTTAGCATCATGCTTTGAAGAATCTTTTTCATGAAAAATTTCAATACCTACTTGAGGAATTTCATTTTTTTCAGAACTAGAAGAGATTTGTTTACGCCATACATATCCACTATAAGAATAAATATTATATTTTTTTTTGCCATTCATGTGCATTATAACCATTGGAACAGTGAATTCTGGACGTAAAATTTTTTCACCAGTTAATGGATCATTGATATTAAATGCTCTTGAACGTAAATCTTCTCCGTATAAGTTTAATAAAATTTCAAAATTTAATAACGTTGGCAATTCGACTTCTTTTGCTCCAAAATCTTCAAAATATTTCATAATTTTGGAATTAACGTCTTTGAAAATAGACAAATCAGAACCTTCCAGGAAATTAATATTTGAAAAATTTTTGATCATATCATCCATCGAAAAATTTATTTTGATATTAAAGATTTAACTTCTTTGACTAAATCATCTCTTTTAATGGTAATTTGAGAAGGGTTTTTTTTCCATTCATCATTACTTTTAAGTTCTTTAGACAAAACATTACCTAAATTAAGATCTTTTACTTGAACAGTGTTATTCTTTTGTTCATCTTCTCCATAAATTATTGCTAAGAAGCTATTTCTGCTGTCTGCATATCCTAACTGCTTTCCTAGTTTCTTAGAATTCCCATGATAAAGTTCCGCTCTTATTCCTGCTGATCTAAGTTCATCTACCATATTTTGACAAGTTATTATTGTATTTCTGTCTATAACTGTAACGAGTATTGGTCCTTTTTCAATAATACTGTTGGATTTATTCAAACTTAGAGCAAAAAGTAATCTATCAACACCTATTGATACACCAGTAGCAGGAACATCTTGACCAAGGAATCTTTTTACAAGGTTGTCATATCTCCCTCCTCCAGCAACAGAACCGACATTAATAGCCTTACCTTTTTCATTCACAAATTGTTTAATTAACTCTGCTTCGATGACAGGACCAGTATAATATCCCAAACCCCTTACTACAGTAGGGTCAAAAATAATATTTTTGGAGTTATTCTCTGATGCATTACAAATGTTCAAAATATTTTCTAACTCTGATAATCCTTCAAGTCCAAAAGCTGAATTTTTTACCAAATATTTAATATTTTCAAATGTTTTTTCATTTGAAAGATCTTTTGATTTCAAAAACTCTACTACTAGCTGAGCTTGCATTTCTGATAAATTAGCTCCTTGAGTGAAATCACCACTTTCGTCTTTTCTTCCTTCAGTCAACAAAAGTTTTACTCCTTCAATTCCTAACCTGTCATATTTATCAATGGCTCTCATTATGGACATATTTTGTCCTTGTTCAAAATCAGAATTATTTTCTTTAATTAATTCAATAATACCATTAAGTATCTTCCTATTATTTATTTTAATTAAAAAATCCTTTTTAGAAAAACCTAAATCCTGAAAAATATCTTTTAAAACTAAACTCATTTCGGCATCAGATGTAATCGAATTTGTACCTACTGTATCGGCATCACATTGATAAAACTGTCTAAACCTTCCAGGACCAGGTTTTTCATTTCTCCAAACAGGACCAACTGAATATCTTCGATAAGGTAAAGGAAGAACATTTTGAAATTGTGAAAAAACTCTAGCAAGTGGAGCTGTTAGATCATATCTCAATGAAAGATTATGATTTTCATCATCTACCCAACTATAAACCCCTCCATTAGGTCTATCGATGTCAGGTAAAAATTTTCCTAAAGATTTAGAATATTCAATCGCGGAAGTTTCAAGAGGATCAAATCCAAACCTATAATAAACATTTTTTATTACATCAAGCAAATTATCTCTATCAATTACTTCATTACCAAAATAATCTTTAAAACCTTTTGGATTTTCAGCTTTAATTCTGTTAGTTTTGTTTTTCATTTTTTTTCCTAAGGTCTTTAATTAATAGTAATTTTCATAAATTTGAATTAGAGAGAACCAAATTCACCTTTATAAAAAAACAAAGGTTTACTTTCATTTGAAGAGAATTTTATAACTTTTCCCAATATTATAGAATGATCCCCACCATCAAAAATATCTCTTTTCTCACACTCAAAAACCGCAGAACTATTTTTTATTATTGGAATATCATTTATTCCGGTGACAAAATCAATTCTTTCAAAAGGATCTTTATTTTTTACAAATTCAACTGCTACATTTGTTTGATTATAAGAAAGCACATTAATTGCATAATTTTCTGCATTACTCATAACATCGAATCTACTCGAATTTTTATCTATAGACCAAAGTACCAAGGGTGGTTCTAATGAAACAGAAGAAAAACTATTTGCTGTTACACCTACCATTTTTTTTGAAGCAGAGGTAGTTATAACAGTTACACCTGTTAAATAACAACCTAGCGCGTTTCTAAATTTTTTTTTGTCAATCTTTTGCATAATATTATTTCTAATAACCACTTGATATGAATTAAGCAAAATAAATATAGATGTAAACTCTATTTTGAAATATTAAGTTATGATTTCAATTTCTAAAACTCCATTTATCTTTCTAATTTGATCAATATCTTCATCATTAAGTAAAAATTTCTCAGGTAAAGCTATAGTTATATTATCTTTGAAATTACAAGAAATAATTTTTATTGAAACATAAATTTTATGGTTTTTTTCTTCTTTATTATTACTAAGAACATTTGCTAGATATATAGGCTCAAAATCGTTATTAATCTTTATAATCATTTCTCCTGCAGTTCTTTCTTCTGTTTGGGTGAAATTATTTAAACTTCTAGCGACTAACCTTATATTGTCTTTATCAAAAGAAACTACACAATCTAAAACAACATTTTTTCCTTTTTTAATGAGAGATTCTTTTGAAATTAAAAGATCGGAAAAAATTGTAACTTCATAAATACCTGAAGGATCTGAAAGTTGTAAAAAAGCTATCTTATTACCTTTAGCAGAAATTTTTTCTTGAATATTATTTATAATTCCTACCATCTTGTATAGCTTTGGTTGGTTTGATACGTTTCGTTTGACAAATGAAAAAAGATTTATTTGTTTATTTTTAAATTCTGATAAGAACTGATCCAATGGATGTCCAGATAAATAAAATCCAACACTACTCAACTCTTCTTCTAGCTTTTTATCATTACTCCATTTATCAGACACAATAATTTCAGGTTCATTGTCAAATTCATTTTCCAATGAAAAAAGATTTGATTGTTTTGTAGTTTTTTCAAAAAAGATGTTCTCTGAATATGAAACAATTTTATCAATTGATGCTAAACAAGAACCTCGATCATCCAGTAATTTATCAAATACACCCGCTTTAATTAAGGATTCTAACGACCTTTTTCCAATTTTTTTCAGATCAACTCTTCTTGCAAAGTCAAAGATAGATTTGAAATTTCCTTTTTCTAACCTAACCTTAACAATGTAGTCCATAGCGTTGACACCTACATTTTTTAAAGCACCTAATGCATAAACCAAAGAACCGTCTACCACAGTAAATTTGGTATCAGATAAATTTATACACGGTGAAAGAAGATTAATTTTTAAATCATCTATTTCTCGTTTATAAACTGATAACTTATCAGTAAAAGTTATGTCACAATTCATTATAGCTGCCATGAACTCCACAGGATAATTAGCTTTCAACCATGCTGTTTGATAACTTAGAATAGCATAACCTGCTGCGTGAGATTTATTAAATCCGTAATTTGCAAATTTCTTTAACAAATTCCAAACAGAATTTGCAATGGAATTATTTACTCCATTTTTTTTTGCTCCTTCTAAAAACCGTGGTTTTTCAGCATCCATTGCAGATTTTATTTTTTTTCCCATTGCTCTTCTCAACAAATCAGCCTCTGCAAGACTATAACCTCCCATTTGTCTAGCAATTTGCATTACCTGTTCCTGATAAACAATTATCCCTTGAGTTTCATCAAGAATATTATCAATTAAAGGATGAATAAGTTTTCTTTGCACATTCTTATTTTTAACTTTACAAAAAGTAGGAATATTTTCCATAGGACCAGGACGATAAAGAGCTACAAGGGCAATGATATCTTCAATTTTAGTTGGTCTCAGTTGTCTTAAAGCATCTTTCATACCAGAGCTTTCAACTTGAAAAACTGCAGTTGTTTTTGCTTCAGAATATAAAAGAAAGGTTTTTTTATCATCATAAGGAATTTTAGTTATATCTATTTTAATATTTCTCAGAGAAATTAAGTCTAAGGCATTTTGAATAACTGTAAGAGTTTTTAAACCTAAAAAATCAAACTTAACTAATCCTGCCTGCTCTACCCATTTCATATTAAATTGTGTAGCTTGCATCTCTGATCTTGGGTCTTTATATAATGGAACCATTTCTTCCAAAGGTTTGTCCGCTATCACTACACCAGCAGCATGTGTAGCGGCATTCCTTAGTAAACCTTCTACTTTCTGAGCGTAGTCTAATAATCTATTAATAACTTCACTTTCTTTTAAAGCTTCTTTCAACTTAGGTTCTTGCTCAATAGCTTGTGAAATAGAAACTGGCTTAGTGCCGTCTAAAGGTATCATTTTTGCTAAACTATCAACCTTGTTATACGGAATTTGTAAAACTCTACCAATATCTCTGACTGCAGCTTTTGATAATAAAGCTCCGAATGTTATTATATGTGCTACTCTTTCAGTTCCATATTTTTTTTGGACATATTTAATTACTTCCTCTCTTCTTTCCATACAGAAGTCTATATCAAAATCAGGCATTGTTACTCGATCTGGATTAAGAAATCTTTCAAACAATAATCCATACCTGATTGGATCAAGGTCAGTTATTTCTAAAGAATATGCAACCATGCTTCCTGCTCCAGAACCTCTACCTGGACCAACCGGAACTCTGTTATTTTTCGCCCATTTGATAAAATCAGCTACTATTAAAAAATAACCAGGGAAACCCATTTTTTTAATAACTTCAAGTTCATAATTTAACCTTGACCAGTAATCTTTCTCATTTTCAATAATTTTTTCAGTAGATAATCTTTTTTTTAATCCTTCAAAAGCTTGAGTATATAATTCTTCAACCTCATTATTGGCAAATTTTGGTAGTATTGGATCTTTTAATTCTGCTTTAACAGAACACCTTTTAGCAATTATAATAGTATTACTTATGGCTTCAGGGAGATCTGAAAAAAGATCACACATTTCACTTGATGATTTAAAATAATGTTCAGGCGTTAGCTTTCTTCTTTTGGCTGTTTGATCAACATAAACGCCGTCGGCAATACAAAGTAAGGCATCATGAGCTTCAAACATCTTGCTATCTCTAAAATATACGTCATTAGTTGCAACAATTGGAATATTATTTTCATAAGCTAATTCTAAAAATAATGGTTCGGTTTCTTGTTCGGTTTTCAAATTTTCTTTATTGTTATCCGGGTGTCTTTGTAATTCAATATATAATCTATCTTCAAATACTTCTTGTAACCATTTACACATTTTTAAAGCATCTTTTTTTTTATTTTTTAAAAAAAGAGTTCCCAATAACCCACTTGGTCCTCCACTTAGACAAATTAGTCCTTTATTAAATTTCTCTAATTCATCAACAGTAATATGTTTTTTTTCATCTTGACTTTTTAAATAAAAAGAAGATGAAAGTTTCATTAAATTTTTGTATCCCAATTCGTCTTTAGCAATTAAAACAACCGATGAATAAACTTTAAAACCCTCAAGAATTGTTTTAATATCAAGTTGACATCCAATTATTGGTTGAATTCCATCTTTTGATAATTTCTCTGATATCTCAAGTGATCCAAACATATTACCAGTATCAGTTATTCCAACAGCAGGCATTAATTCATCTTTGCAAATTTTTGCAATTTCCTCTGGAAGTATAGCTCCTTCTAATAAAGAATATGAGGTATGAGTTCTTAAATGTATAAATCGAGGATTATTTTCCATTTTTATTCCAATTTTTTATTAAATAAAAAAATAAAAAGAAACTACGCCAATTTTTTGGAATAAAAGAGTTTTTTTGACAGTTTTCTTGCAAATTCACCCACATTGCTTCCTAATACTAATAATGCTGGTGTTGCTATCAAGGTCAAAACAGTAGCAAAAGTCAAACCTCCAGCTATTGTACTTGAAAGATCAGTCCACCATTGTGATGAAGGAGCACCATATAGAATTGACCTATCTATAAAATGAACAGTTAGTTCAAATACCATAGGTATAAGACCTAAAATAGTCGTTACTGCTGTTAAAACTACTGGCCTAAATCTAGCTATTCCAGCGTGAAAGGCTGCATTTTTGGCTTTATATCCTTTTTTTCTGAATTCATTGTAAGTATCGATTAAAACTATATTGTTATTCACAACAATACCGGCAAGAGCAATTATACCTAAACCTGACATAACAATTCCAAAAGGTCTTCCAAGTATCCAGAGACCTAAGAAAACGCCACCAGAAGCAAGTATTATGGCAGACATTGTGACAAAGGTTTGCCAGATAGAATTAAATTGTATTACTAATACTAAACACATTAGGCAAATGGACAATGCAAAAGCTTTTCCTAAAAAACTTTGTGTTTCATTAATATCTTGGTTTTCTCCTCCAAAAATAACGTTGCTATCAGAGGGTATATTTTTAGCATCCAAAGCAGTTTCCAATTTTTTAATTTGAACTGCAGGAAGTAGTCCTCTTTTAACGTCAGACTTAATGTAGTAAAATCTTTCTCCATTTTTTCTTTGTACGTTTCCAATTTTAGGTTGAGGTTTTAAATTTGCAAATACTGAAAGAGGAACATAATCCCCTGATTGAGTCGGAACTCTTAACTCTGTTAATCTATCTAAATTTCTTTGATCACTTGGAAATCGTAACTTTATATCTAATTCTGTGTCAGTATCATCAGGTCTATAATCAGAAATCCAAACGCCAGAAGTAAGAAGTTTTACCATTGTTCCAAGGGAGTCTATTGAAACACCATGTCTACCAGCTTCTTCTCTATCAAACTCAATTGTCCATTCGATCCCAGGTAAGGGTCTACTATCCGTTATATCAACAAACCCACCAATTTCTTCCATACTTTTTAATATTAAATCTGTAGTTTCCGCTCCTCTTGCAAGATTATCATCAAAGATTTCAATACTTATTGGTACGTCCCCACCAGGGCCATTTTCTTGCGCTTTAACAGAAATACCAAGACCTTCTATTCCTATTAATTTATCCCTCATTTTTTTTATTAAATTGTTTGCTTTTTCTCTATCTTGCCAATCATCAAAAATAGTTCTAATGAAGCCAATTGAGTCTTTAGCTTGTTGTCCATCTGCTGGTTCAGACTTTGCATACTTTGCTGATATACCTTCAATACCAAGAATTCTACTTTCAGCTTTCTTGACTAAATTATCAGCTTCTTTTGAAGATAAATCTCCTCTTGCAAGAACTTGAACAACAGCTTGTTCAGGTTCAATTTCAGGGAAAAATGATACACCTAACCCAGCAGAAAAGTAACCTCCAAATGAAATACCCATGAAGGCAACAATTCCAAGTACTACTAAACTAGGATACCTTATTGCCTTTTTTAAAGACCATCTATAAAACCTTGGTGCTGATCTGTGAGCAACAATTCCTTTTTTATTTCTTTTTCCTAATAATACACCTAAAACAGGAACAAAAATTAGAGCCATTAATAATGAAGCAGATAAAACACAAATTACAGTAATTGGAAGATATTTCATAAAACCACCAACAACACCTGGCCAAAAAAGTAAGGGAAGAAATACCATTAAAGTCGTGGCTGTTGAAGCAATTATAGGCCAAGACATCCTTATGGCTCCCGCCTTATAAGCTTCTTTACTTTTGACTGATTGTGCTATTTTTCTATCAGCATATTCAATAGTAACTATTACACCATCTACCAACATACCTGCAACCAATATCAAAGAAAACAGTACCACTATATTCATGGTAACACCAATATAATGAAGGACAGCAATACCAAATAAAAAACTAGAAGGTATTGCTAAACCAACTAAAAACGCATTTCTTACACCAAGACTTGCAAGAACCACAATCATAACTATAACTACTGCTGCAGTCACATTATTTCCTAAATCACTTAACAAATTTTTTACAGTATTTGAGTCATCATAAAGATAACTAACCTTTGCATCACCTGGAATTAAACCAATTTCTTCATCTAGAATTTTTCTTGAAGCTTCAACAACTTCAATTACGTTAGCTCCTGATCTCTTTTTAACATCTAGAACTATTGAACTTTTTCCATTTACCCTCGACCAACTTACTGCATCTGAAAATGCACGCCTAACGACAGCCACATCACTGAAACGAATAGTTGCACCATCACCAATTTTAATAGGTAGATTATTTAATTCATCAATTGTATCAATAACACCTGGAACTTTAAGTAATAATCTTCCTGCACCAGTATCTATTGCACCAGCATTAACAAGTTTATTATTTGATGAAACTAAGCCAATGACTGAAGCTGGATTTAAACCATAACTTTCCATTGCTCCAGCATCAATTAAAACTTCTACAACTTCTTCTCTATCACCTCCGATTTCTACCCCTAAAACACCTTCAACAGACTCTAATTTGTCTTTTAAATCTCTAGCAGAAGAAATAAGTAATCGTGTTGGAATATCCCCATAAATGGCCGCAGTTAAAATAGGAAACTCTGAAAGAGAAATCTCAAAAATTTTAGGTTCATCGGCATTTGGTGGCAAGTCAACTTTAGCTTTGTCTACTGCTTCCCTAACATCTTCAAGAACTAAATCAATATTTTCTCCGCTTAAAAATTCTAAAGTAATTGAGGCGTAGCCCTCAGCGCCAACGCTAGTCATTTTATCAAGACCAGCAACGGACCTTAATTTTTTTTCTAATGGTTTTACAAGTAATTTCTCTGCATCTTCTGGTGAAATACCATCATATCCTATTGAAATGTATGCCACAGGAATATCTATGTCAGGGTTTGCCTCTTTAGGAATATCTATTAATGATGTTATACCAACACCAAAAATTATTAAAAGCATAAATACCATTGCACTTGGTCTTTTAAAAGCAAATTCAATAATTGATTTCATCTAACTTTCTCCAGAAAATGAAAAACTTACAGGCTCGCCATCACTTAAAAAAGCTTGACCACTTGTTAATAAAATATCACCATTTTCTAATCCAGATATAAAAGCATAATTTCCAGTAGTTCTGAGTAATTTTACTGGAATAGTTTTAACAATATTATCTACTGCTACTTTAACGGAAAGTTGTCCATTTTCATCAACATTTAAATGAGCAGGTGAAACCTTAAATGCATTAACTTTTTCAATAATTATGCTAGCTTCTGCACTCATACCAGCCCTTAAAACGTCATATGTATTATCAAGATATACTTCAACATTAAAAGTTCTGGTAGAAGAATTTGCCGTCATAGAAACTCCTTTTACAGTTCCAATTCTTTTTCCCAAACTGCCAAAATCAACTTCAACTTTATCATTTACTTTAACAGAACCAATATTAATCTGTGGTATCGGCATATCTAATATAATGGATTGCAAACCAATTAATTTCCCAAAAGGTCTATTTGTGTCTACTAACTCTCCTTCTTCAATGTCTAGTTTTTCAATCCAACCTCTTTGAGGAGATAAAATACTTGTAAAATCTAACTGTTCTTCTAACCGTTTTATTCTAGCTTCTATATTTTTTACCGAAGCATCTGAGTTAGCAAGCTCTAGTTCTTTTGAGACTGATCTTAATTCATACAACCTTGTTTCTGCAGCTTTCAATAAAGCTCTTTTTTGAATAAGCGAAACTTGTGACTGAACGCCTGTTTCAGAAAGTTTTTGTGCAATCTCATAGTTCCTCCTATTTAAATCTAAGTCCGCTTCAGCTGAAATAATTTGAGCTTCATGTGGACCATTAATATCAAACTTTCTAACAGTATCCATGAAAGCGGCCTGTGCTGCTTTTAATTCTGCTTTCGCAGCATCAAGATCAGATGCTAAAGTACTTTTATCAAGACTAATAAGTAATTGACCTTTTTTAATCCAATTTCCTTGACTAACTAAAATTTTATTTACGAAGGCATTTCTTCTAGCAAACAAATCAATTTCGAATTCTGTTCTAGTCACACCACTAGCTCTAATTTTAATATCAGTTTCTTCATTTTTAACTTCAACAGCAGAAACTGTTAGCCCAAGAGTATTAGTTTCTGAACTTTTGTTTAAATATCCGTCATTTTTAACATTATCCTCATCATTTGCGTAACTGGGAAATATATCATCAGAAAACATCCACCCAAAAACCGCTATGGCTATTAATAAAGATAATATATATGAACCTTTAAATCTCATCTTATCATTCTTATGAATTTATTTTTTTTACGTCTAATTGATTTTTCTATACTAATCAATAAAAATAAATATTAGTTATGAATTAATTTGCTGACTAAACAAACATGGTTTAATTTTAAATAGAAAAAGATAATAACTCTTTTTCTTTTACATTCTTATTATATTCTATTATTTTAAATGTATTACTATAAAAACTATTTTCAAATTTAAATGAAGATAAGATATCAGAAATATCAGATATATTTTGGTAAATAAAATCATTATAAGCGATAGTAGTCTTAGGTATCCAATTTTTATTTTTTACAAATTTGTCTGTAGAATGCCATAAATTAGAATTCTTTAGTTTTAGTCTCAGCGAAGAAAATTTTTTTTTATTTTCGTATCTAATATAAAGCAAAGGTTTTTTAGTAAAAAACAAACCCAAACCAGTTGATTTTAATAAAATTCTTTTGGGAAAATTAATAGTTTTAATTTTTTTTAAGAAATAATTATCATCAATAACTTTTCCAGAAAAAATATTTATATGTGGGGTACTCTGATTATTTAATTGATATTGAATACCTAATTTTTTTTTTAAAACATTTTGTGCTTCATAAATTTCACCCAAGCATTCTTCACTAATTTGCAAAGAGATTGATATTTGTTTATATTTCATTTTAAAAGTACATAAATTATTTTACTCTAAATACTATTATAAATATTTTAACAAAAGAAACAATTTTTTTGAAAAATTTTATTTTTATAAGAATTTATCAAAACAAAGTAAATTTTAATAATGAATAAAGAATTTACAAACAATTATAATTAAATTTTAAGAAGTTTTTTTATAGAAGGCATAATTAGAGATATATCTTCAAGTTCTATATAATCATTTGAGATATACTTTGTATCTATTATTTCATGTTCCCAAGTATAACTAAAAGGTATATGAATTGCTTTTCCTCCAATGCTGTTGACTGGAATAATGTCAGATTTAATAGAGTTCCCCACCATTAGGAATTTTTTAGGATCGATATCATATTTTTTAAAAATCTTTTTATAAGATGAATTATTTTTTTCTGACACAATTTCAATATGGTCAAAATAATGAGCCAAATTTGATTTGTGAATTTTTTTTTCCTGATCAAAAAGGTCTCCTTTTGTTATTAAAATCAAAATATATTGTTCAGATAATTGTTTAAGAGTATCTTCAACATTTGGTAAAATTTTAAGAGGGTGATCTAACATCTTTTTCCCTAAATTTAAAAAATTTTCGATTATTTCTGCTTCAATTTTTTTATCTGAAACTTTTATTAAGGCTTCTATTAAAGAAAGAATGAAACCTTTTACACCGTAACCATAATAATTTAGATTTTCTTTTTCGATTTTTAATAATTCTATTTCAGAAAAGTCCGAATAATTTTTTAAAATCTTTTTAAATTTTTTTTGAGTTTCATAAAAAATGTTCTCATTTTCCCACAAAGTATCATCTGCGTCAAAACCAATAACTAATGAATTATTTTCTTTTTTATTTTTATTCATAAAATATATTAACCCAAATTTTAAAAAGTTTTAAAATAAAATTTAAATAGATTACAAGTAAAAATTAATTTTCATCTTGATAATTTTTAATAAAATGTACTTTTTTCAAAAAATAAAATAATTTATGAAAAATACTGAGATTTTGTTTCTAATTATTTAAATTAATCTAGTCATTAGTATTTAAGAGTAATCTATTATCAATTGGAAAAAAATTATCTGCTGCGTTTATTAATGATTTTGCTGTAAGATCTGAAACCCCAAAAATTTCAGTTTGATTGTTGTAAATTTTTCTTATTCTGTGTATTAGTACGTCAAAATCACCATCTCCAGAGGCTAAAACTATAACATCTGATTTTGATGCATTTTCCATAACATCAACTGCTATTCCAACATCCCAATCACCTTTCGATGAACCATCAGATCTACTAATAAAAGGTTTAAGTTTAACATCAAAACCTATATTTTTCAAAATATTTTGAAAATGTATTTGTTTTTTATCACCTTTATCTGTTGTATATGCAAAAGCAACAACAACATTTCTATTTTTGGTTACTAATTCCCAAAACTTTTTATAATCAAAATTATTATTGAATCTATGTTTTGTTGTATAATAAATATTTTGAACATCAACAAAAATAGAAACATTTTCCATGGATATTATATATCATGATTTTAAAATTATCAAAACAATTAAATTTCAATTCCAATTATAAAACAAACCTCAGTTTATTTTATAAAATATAAAAAAGATCGCTTTAATTTAGAAAACTTTCTATAAAAAAATTATGTTAAATATTTATAAATTTAAATTCAACAAAAGTGTTATTAATATTATGTTTAATAATGCTTAACCAGTTTATAGTATTGAGCTAAACTTTCAATTTTTAAAAGCCATTCTTCAACAAGTTTTATATCATCAGTTGCGGTTTGAACTCCTGCATCCAACTTTTTATTTATAATTGCCTCAACTGCAAATGATACAGGATAAGATACTAATCTAGACATTGCACTACCTTCGTTATTTCCCCAAGCATCCAGAACAAAAGAATTATGCCATTTAACTGAGTCTTTTATTGATGCTTTGAGGGATACGCATAGTACCACTCTGTCTGGTTCATTTTTTTCATAAGCATTTTTTTTCCAAAATTGATCTGACAATTGTTTTAGACGAAGATCACCTGTTTTCCCTTCCAGATTTTCTATTTCCTCAAAGATTTCAGCCCAAGCTTCACTCCAGCCATCATGACGTAAGGTTCCCCTTACAAAATCTTTTATTTTCCAGTTAGGATTGAAATTATAATTTTTTATAAAAGGTAAGCTGTTTCGGTTTGGATAAACTTCAAAAGTTTCATTTTTTTCTAATTTTACTTCATATTTTGTTATTGCTTTCCATGGATGATTAACATTATATTCCTTAAAATTTTTTATTGATTTAGAAGGCGTCTTCAATGCTCTCAACACACCAAAAGGAGACCAGCTAAATTTATATTTAAATTCATTTTCAAATTTAGGAATACCTCCACAATATGATAAAAAACTTAATTCGTTTTTATTTTGACAATATTCCGAGTTGCGATAATCAGCAACCAGTTTGTGAGCCATTAAGTGATCAATTCCTGGATCAAGACCTACCTCATTAATGCAAACTAAATTTGCTTTTTTAAAATCTTTGTCTAGTTCATAAATCTCAGAAAATATATAGGAGGAACTAACAAAATGAGCTTTTTTTGAAATTGCTATCAAGGCTAAAATTAAATGCCAATCTGCAGGTAACATTGAAACGATAATATCGCCTTTTTCAAGAGAGTCATTAAGTACTTTTTTATCAAATAGCTTGATATTATTTGTAATGTCTCCAACTGCATTTTTAGCTTTACTTATTGTTCTATTCCAAACTACTACATCATAACCCTTTTTTATAAGTCGCCTTAAACCTGGAATTGCTGATAAACCTGTTCCACACCAATGAATTGTCATTTTATACAATCCTTAAATTTTTTAAATATGTTTGATAAGCGCGATACCACACTCCTTCATCAATTTTGACTAGTTGCATTAAAAATGGCAACAATTGCGAAGCAAAATCTATAGAACTTTCAAGTGGTAAAAGTGACGGGAGATTATCAATAGCCATTACCTCCAAAATAGGATTTTTACTGATTTGTTCTACTGGAGAATCCCATGTTGTAACTTTATTATAAATGGCTATAGGATTATATTTACTTCCAGGATCACATGATATGTCTCCAATGATACTTAGTCTTTGATTAGATTGAATAGACTTAGTTGATATAAATGTTGGTGTTTCACTATTAGCAACAACGCAATTGAAAAGTAAATCATAATTCAAAATTTCTGAAAAATCTCTTTTGTCAATTGTTTGTGGAATATCCCATTTTGTTGTTTCAATATTCATTTTTTCACATAAATCAATTACACCACTTCCCGCTCGTCCAAGTGCTCCAATTATAATAGCACTTTTTGGATGATAATTACTATTTTTTAATTCTTGCTTTATTTGATTATCTAATAAATATTTATTTTTATAAGTCAAAAAACTTTTATTAGTTTTCTTTGATTTTTGAGAAAGCCAACACGATATAGTAACAGCTGCACCAACATATCCTGCCCAATAACCAAAAGCTGCTACTCTTCTTCCTTTGGAATTTAATAAATACTCTATGTCATATAAGACACCACCGCCAGCTTTAAACCTCTTAAGTAAGTTTCTAGCTGATTGTTGACCTTTAAATGCATGGCCAAACATTATATGACGATGTCTAAGTTTTAAAGGATATTCAGGAAGTTCTTTTAAACCAAAGATAATCGTATCAGAAGATGCTTTTGACCAACTATTTTCTTTTAAAACCTCGCATCCAACTTTTACAAATTCTGAAATAGGGATAATTCGTGTTCTACTTTCTTCAATAGAAACTTTTATACCTTTTTTAATTAATTTTTTTGCTCCAATTGGTGTAATGCCAACTCTTTCTTCATTTTTTCTAGTTTCTGATCTTATTAAAATGTGCATCATTACGTAAATACCTAAACTTTCTCAAACATATTTCGATTTTATTTGGTTAACATATCATCAACTCCTGTATTTATTACATATTTTAAAGAAGAAAAAAGATGCAAAAATTGACAGTTATTTATAAAAACTATTTCTTCTTTCTTTTCCATGTTCCACCATATTGGTAAGTATCTTTAAAAGAGGTCTTAATTTCTTTTAAACATTTTCCGCAAACAAATATCCAAGTTTTCATTTTTTCAAAACGACAACGATAGAGAACTTCCTTAAAGCTCTGACACTTTTTACATTCTTTTGTTCGAGTTCTTATCATTTTTAAGAAATTAATATATTATGAAACTCATATTCTTACAAAAATTCAATCATTTTTATTTTATTTAATTTATTCAATAAAATCAATTATTTAATAGGCAGCGCCATTTCTCAATATAATTAGGAGTTATTAAAACTTAAAGTTTTTACCAAATATGAACTTTAAAATACTCTTCCGTAGCAAAAGGAGGATTTGCTAAACTGAGAGCATCCAAAAATGTGGTCAGACTTCAAAATTAGGGAAACGATAAGACTATTTTTAGAAACAATTTTAGATTTCTAAATAAAAAGAAATGATAACGATCTTCTAACAAAGTGCGTCTATGGGTTGTATGAGATAATGTATGTCCATAGGTCTGTTCCTTTCGAGTCTATTTATATAGATTTCTTTTAATCAGATAATCTAATTAAGTATTTTATCTATTTAATCCCTAGAACAGCATCTTTTTTTTTGTAAAGCATAAGAAAAACGCTTCCTAGAGAGTTCGATAAATTCTTCTTCTAACTCTATACCAAAATATTCCCTATCCAAATTGATACATGCTACACCAGTCGTTCCACTACCATTGAAAGGATCTAATACTGTTCCTCCTACCTTTGTGGTAGCAGATATCAATCGTTCTAACAATTCTAACGGTTTCTGTGTTGGGTGTTTGCCGAAAGATTTCTCAGACGGCTTAGGGGCAGTCATAGTCCAAACATCTTTCATTTGCTTTCCGCCGTTAATATTCTTCATATCTTTATAATTAAAAATATGTTTTGATTTCTGATTTTTTGCAGCCCAAATTACTGTCTCTGTACTATGCGTAAAATATCTACAAGATAAATTAGGTGGAGGATTCGGTTTCTGCCACGTAATGGTATTCAATATTTTCATATCCAGTTGCTGCATGGCAAAACCAACTGAAAAAATAACATGATGAGTTCCAGAAACCAAAATAGTGCCGTTAGTCTTTAATACCTTTTGACACCTACTCAACCATTCATAATTAAACTGATGGTTCATCTCCGGGCCCTTAGATTTATCCCAAGTTCCTTTATCAACTTTTATCATTTTACCATTTTGACAGGTTATTCCACCATTTGATAAAAAATAAGGTGGATCAGAAAAGATAAGGTCGACGAACTCTCCTCTCTTGTTATAAAGATTATCTAATACCTCCAAAGAATTCCCTTTTATTAATTCACGCATATTTAATTTTTCTCAATTCCTAACTCTTCAAATTCAATAAACCCAATAAAATATTTGCACCCTACTGATTGTATATATGCTTTGACGTCATCGTATTTATTCTTTTCAAAAAAACTATTCAACAAATAATAATATTCGAGAGAATAATTGCCTACAATCTTACTTATCAATTTTTGGTAGACTTTTTTCTTAAAATGACAAGTCTGAAGTTTTTCGTCTACAGAACCTTCCACCTCTTGAAATTTCTTTTCAACCACAAATATCTTTTTTTTCTTCTCATTTATGAAAACGGAGTCAGGTAAATATTTTTTTGAATTAATGCCATTCCAATGTACTCCCTTCCATTCCAAATATTTATAGAAATCATGTTTTTCAGTGTAGTACCCGATTAACTCTTCATCTAAATATATGTTCTGAACAAAATTTGTTTTTTGTAGAACCTTAAAAGAGAATTGAGGATTAGCACTAAAAACTTTAAGAAGAGAAGTTTCTGCTTCAAACTTCAAACCATTCAGATTTGTTTTTGCCCCTCCGCCGTAAATATTCTTTTGTCTTTTCATTGCTAATCCTGACCTATTTAAAGCAATGTTATCTGTCGTCAAAAGACAGCAATAATTTCTTTTACCTTTTTTCTACTTGAAGATTTACTCGCGATATTTCTCTGAACACTTATATCGTAAATATCAGACTTCTCGTACATTTTCCTAGTTATATCTAGGTCGTGATTAGAAATTACACATCTTATTCCTTTAGTTTGCGACGCTATTGCGCTTCTAGCTAGTCGCAATTGATCTTCCAAATTGAAATCAAACTTCGAATAAGAGGTGAAACTTGAGGTAACTGATAAAGGTACATATGGAGGATCACAGTAAATAACGTCTTGTTTCATAGTTTCTTTAAAAGTCTTTTCAAAATCCTGGCATTTAAAAGTTGCAAATTTTGACTTTGCAGAAAATGCTTGCATTTCTTCTAGTGGACACTTGGGCGATTTGTATCGTCCATAAGGGACATTAAAAAAACCATTCCGATTATAACGACACAACCCGTTGAACGCATGCTTGTTCAAATAAACAAAAAGCGCACTTTTCCTTATATTCTGAGATTCTAATGCATTGAACTCTTCTCTAAATTCGTAAAATTTTGACTCAGTATTATTTTCAGAAGAGAAAAACTCATCAGTTTTTGATATTAATTCATCGGGACTTTGTTTTAAATTATTGTACAGATTGATTAGGTCTACATTAGTGTCGCAAAGTAAATACTCTTCGAAAGTAGTAGTTAAAAATATAGCACCAGACCCAACAAAAGGTTCAACCAACCTTTTACCGTTTGCTAAATATTTTTTTATATCTTCCGATATTCTTGACTTTCCTCCTGCCCATTTCAAAAACGCCTTCATACTTTCACCTAACTTTTAAATCTCCTAACCCAATCAATTAAGGGTATACAAGGGTGCTTCTACCGACGCAATATTAAACACAGACTTTTCTTTTGTTTTACAATCACTCAAATTGCTCCCCACTTGAAACCTACATAATACTCAGAATATCAATTTTTTCTATATGAGACAATCACTGAACAAAGAAAAGAGGAAAAGACCTTTGACCAAATTGCAGAGTAGTAAAATGAAGAGGGTTATCTATCCGTTCGTGGAAAGAATTTTAGAGGCGCACATGTTTATTCCATAGTGAAGAAGAAAAGACTGAAAGATGAAAAATTAGAAAGAGACTATCCAGAGGTTCGTTCTGATTTTGGGTTAGAAATATATGATAAAACAATTTTGAATAATTAATAATTAAACTATTTGCTTAACATTTTCTTTCATCTCGTTAGTTATAGGCAAATTCCACTTATTTTCTGGAGGTTTCATTTTTCTGAAACGGAGAAAATCTTTCCAAGTTAACTCGTAAATTTCCTTTAGGGTATAATCTTTATTAAAAATAACCAAAATCAAATACTCAAAATGGACTATACCGTCATCTTCATTTGGTGGAGAAGCAAAAACACAAGTACCTTTTCCAGATGTTGATTTGATGGCTATCTCTCAACCTTGATGCCTATGGCATCAACATTTTTTGCACTTTTAAGATTTAGTTGTAACTGAGGTAGTTGAGAATTTTTCTTATACTCACTTGCAGCAATGAACTCACCTAGTTCACCAATTAAGTTATTTGTCCTTATTATTTCTCTTCTTTTTAATTCTTTCAATAATTTTGGATACAAATCTATTAATTCATCATTATCTAAATCTTCTAAATTCATATTCTTTAGTACCTACAGCGCTTTTCAACAGTATCATTTGTGCGGTGTAATGCAGTAAGTTCTTCTACTGACATATCATACAATTTTACCATTACTTACTGCCACCCACCCTTTACTGGTCCTAAATATTATCAATAGCAGAGGACGCTATCCGATTTAATTGACTCTTCAACAAGTTTATCTGGCATTGCAAACTCTGCTTTATACCCATCAAGAAGTGTCTCATCGTAACCCCTTGCCTTAGCGGACATTCCTGAGACAAATATGGTTACATTTGTATTCTTTAAA
>MDTG01052353.1_pt1 | contig 36774 bp, 48 predicted proteins | sample 811421 | NCBI WGS metagenome assembly MDTG01 (sample SAMN05326645, study PRJNA326480) | marine metagenome | isolation source: seawater | place: Pacific Ocean: South East | collected 2011
ATCAAAAAACAGGGCAAAGCCTTAATAGCAGATTTTATTATAACTCTGATATTATTTATCATTTTGTCTCCAAAACTTGTCAGATAAATGTTAAAAATTGGCAAGCCTGTTAAATAAAACGTTTCTTATTAAAAATAATTGTTTCCGTGATTAGCCATGTCAATGAGGAACCGATGACTTTTCCTAATCTAAAGGCAACGCGAAATTTAAACATATTTAACTACCTTGCACTCCAATCACTTAGAGAAATACATCTTTTTATAAACGTCTAAATAGAGGATCTAATAACATAGCAAGCTCAGCTAAACAATAGTAGTGTATAGCTCCACAACTGATTTCAGATTGCCTCAACAGTAATGGTAGTAATTTGTACTGATCTCTTTATGTTGATATTCTAAAATCCGAAGCCTAATTTTCTTGAGAAAGTTTATATCGTGGAAGCAATTAAGCATTTTGTTTATGTAATCAATTTGAGAACTATTATAATCGGACTGGTTTCAGCAACAGCCACATTTTTGTGCGGTTATTTTTCTTTAACATGCGATATGCCAGCTTCATTGATAGGCATCGCCGTTGTCTTCCCATTAGTATTCAGTATTAATGCATCGTTTCAAAGGCGGGATCTTGCACTTAACGAATATGGAGAATTAAATGCACGTCTTGTGTCTTTGTACTTCGCTCACAAGTTACATTTATCTAAACGCTTGGAAGACAATAATCCAAAAGAATTTCGAGACCAAACTTTAAGGTTTTTAAAACTCGTCTCAGAGGACTTAACAGACGAAGAAAATTCTAAAGAACGGAAAGCCGTAATTTATAATTATTTTCATGATCTTTCTCGCCAAAATGCGAAATTCCTAGATATTGACCTTCCTGACATGCATGCAACGGTTTGCGGTTGGCTAGACCAAACAATTCGAAGTTACGAAATTCTTAGTAAAATTTCTGAATATAGGACGCCAAAAGGTCTAAGGGCGTACAGCAAGGTATTTTTAAATTTGTTTCCAATAATATTTGCACCCTATTTTGCTTCTTTTAATGATGAACTAGAATACATGGGATACCTGATAGCAGTTATATACAGCTTGGTTCTGGTGATGTTAAGTACAATACAAGAAAATGTCGAGAATCCATTTGATAACAAGGGTTTAGATGACATTAATTTTGAAGATGATAATCGAATTCGGATATTTTCAGATTGATATAAGATACAATTTAATATTCTTCAATTTAACCTTTTTTGATGTGAAACTTCGCGTTTTCATTACAAAGAATGCTTCATTATCAAGATCAATTTGCCCAATACTTTCGGGCATTCAAAAACTTAATTTCAAAATCGTAATAGCATACCTAACAATCTATAATTCAACTGGCAAATTAAAAATTTGGCTTTCCATAATCGGTTGCAAGAGAGATCCTCAAGATTTTTCTAACTTGCTTTATCGGTTAATGGGCCTGCGGATGCTATATACAAAAAGGCTCGGTTCTACTTTGTCATTTTGCGCGAATGACTAACATGTCAGTATGAAAAATTCTTCAATGCTTGATAACATCACGCTTGAATAAAGAATACTGCCTGTCTCCACCGATAATTTAAACAGGGATGGACAAGATGTTCAAGAAGGGATAATTTAAATGAGTTGGGATTTACAATTCTGAGGTAAAAATGTTGAGATTATTCGTTGTTCTGCTATTCATTTTTTCAGCAAACTATGCTAGCGCAGATGAGTGCGCTGCAGCTTGCCGTTTTGTCGAGGAAGAAACCGGGGAATCCTGCGAAGATGTAGCCGCCGGGCTTGAAGAAATAGAAGGTTATTGCGGCGAAAATCAGGACTGTTGGATTGACTCTCTTGTTGAAGCAGGAGAAGGAGAGATAGGTCGAGGAGACGCTGCTGAATTTCTCAAAAAACTCCTTAGTTTTGATTGTGACGCTTGAGGTGAGGAAATGAGCATAAGTCTAAGGCAATAACCTAGCTCTGTTGCCATTGTAATTAGTTTTCGTTTGATCAAGTAATCATTTGGAAAATAATGTAAGACCTTGCGATAATGCACGGAAATACAGAAGTGAAGAATATACTTTGATGGTAATCATAAATAATTTTCTTTTGAAATTGTTGAGTTTTGCCAATATCAAGACGCCTATCGCGTATAGAATCTAAATAATGTTATGGAAGCTGTTTATCATCTAAACAATCAATTCGAGATCGAAGCGCTAGCCACTTAAAGTCGTTAAAATGTTCTCAAACTTAATCACTATATCTTAATTCTTTCACTGCCTCATAGGCTGAAGAAAAACCTCGAAGTGAAAATTGAACTTGGCCATTTCTATAACTGACATTTAACCAACGGGCTTTTTCCATATTATTTTTTATCGCAAAAATCAATTCAACGTTAAGTATAGAGAAAGTTTCGTAAACTTCGTAACGACCTATTGATGAGCTGTTTTTTGAGAGTGAATAGATTCCACCACTCAGAATATTATCAGCCATTATCGGTACATCAACATGATCAAATGTGAGGACAACACTAGAACCGTAAGGATGCTCAACACCTGGTGCATTCACGTCTAGATAATTTTTTGTTTTTTCATTTTCTTTATAAAAGCCAAATGTAAATACTCCACCATGGCCATAAAAAGAATCGCCTGACGTTAAAACGTAATTAACCAGTCTGCAGTTTCCAGTTTCTTCCTTGGCGCAAACAGCTAACCAATCGCCGTGATACGACCGCAATTCTCCAAATGGATGCACAAACCACTGTTCTTCAATGCCTGTTGCCTCTGCATGAGAAGCTAGCGTTATGAGCAACGTTATGAATATTGTCCGCATCAGTTTAGCATTCACAATTGTGGGAGTGAATGTCGATATACAGTCTAGTCATCTTTCTCGTTTTCTTTTGAGTTCGTTTCGCGCATAGTTTTATCTGTTTTGCTAAAATTTGAATGAGCGTTGGCTATACCTTTGCGAAATCAAATAAGACATGCCGTAAGGCAAAATCGGAATAGTCACCCGTGTAATCCACGACACCACGATTATGTTGCAGCGGCATACAACTTCTGTTTAGCCAGCGTTTTACCATACTCCAACGCGTTTGCGCACGAGTTGTAATCGCGTTTAACAAAGCCGGATCGGATCAAAATATATTTTGCAATAACTCCATTTTTAATAGCCTCCGCAGTATAATACTTTTTTGTCACTTCCTTACCTTCAGTAACACCACCGACTTCTTTTTATATAATCGCACACTCAAACGGAACCTTAAAAAGATTTTGGTAAGCGGCTAAAATATATCATTTTGAGACTTATCGGACTGTTTTTCTTTTTATACTTGCTATTGGGTAGTTATTTAGCAAAAAAGTATAGCAAATTTTTGTTTTTTATCCAACTACTGCTGCAAGCTTTACCGTTTTATATTGAATATATCTTTTCGTTAGTCTCGCGCAGATAAGTGTATCTTGTCGACCTGCTTGAATGTGTCAGAGTCTGACCATTCCAAACTATTTCTTAATAGACTATACATCATGCCATGAGATTAAATTGCAGCATTTTTAAAAGAATGTTCAAATTGTGTTGGTATAGGATGGAACTGAATTGACGGTTTTCTTCACCTTTTTCCCACCTTTAATCATTCTTTTGTACATTATTTTTTCTGACAGATTTCAGGAACCAACGTACCTTTTAATTTTAACTTTCTTTTTGGGCTATGCGTTAAATTTACCGGCAGGCATTTTGAACGAAATTTTTATTTGGTCCCAAGATAATCCATATGACTATGTATTTCTGGCAGGCTTTACAGAAGAAACATGCAAGTTTCTTGCTCTCTTTTATTTTATTAGAAAACGAAAGTCCTTTAACGAACCTATGGATGGAATTGTCTATGGAACTTTAATTTCATTAGGTTTCGCAACACTCGAAAATTATGACTATGTCTACAATATATATTGGTCTGAGTCATTGGAAATAGCAGTTCTGCGATCCTACACGGCTATACCATTGCACGCTTGTTGTGGCATAATTATGGGTTTTTATTTTGGGTTGTATTTTTTAAAAAAATCCAAACTGTTAATGATTAAAAGCTATGTCGTGCCTGTAACATTACATGGTGTCTACAATTATACCGACTCTATGCTTTATACTCTTATTATTATTCTGGTAGCTTCAATATTTTGCTTAAAACTTCATTCGAACATAAAGAACGCTCAAAAAATAAAAATAATAGAAAAGGAATTTTAAGATGCCACTGAAATTAATAGGAACCAAAACCGTAACTTAAGCCACGAAATTTTGAATTAATTTTTCAAGTCACTCCTAACCGTGCTTTCGACTGAAGCTTCTGACTAATGGCCAGTGATGAATCGGCTGATATCAATTAAGAAGTTATAGCACTCATCTTTTATTTTCACAAAATGTATAATTCATTTCTTCTAAATTAAGCAGCAAAATTTTTAAGACAGTTGCTAAGATTTCAATGCAGGATCTTGGAGGCATACTGGCGGAAAATGCTGGAAGCTTTTATTAGCAAAAAATTCTGGCGATAAAGTGAATACACGTTGTCTTCTTTTGCTGTACAAAAGTTTTGCCAACGTACTTATTTGAGAAGGTAAGTTTATGCGAGCGATAGCGGATACTGAGCGTCTAGTAGCAGACGGGGTTGTAACTAGTAAGCAAGCCATGGAGATAGAGGCTAGGGCTAGGGAAGCCATGGTCTATTTGGCTATCAACACCATTCTTTGCGCGGGCATTATTGCCGCAATCAGTGGCCTAATTGCCTGGTTGAGAACTCCCTTCTCAGTAGCGATTTTTGGCTTACCAGCTCTTGTTTTGGGGGTACTAATACTAGGTTATGGCAGCGCGATGTATCGCATGTTCGGTAATGCGTCAGCACTCATCGGTGCAGGAATGTTGATTGCTGGGGCCAGCTTTGAGCTGATGGACGAATACGAGAACCTTGCAGGTCCTGCTATGGCCTTTGGAGGTCTTTTTATAGCTGCGGCAACGTTATGGTACCGTAGGATTGGCCACCAAGCGATACGTTTCGTTTCAGGTGTAATTTTGCTTATGGGGTTGACGGTGCACTTAGTTGGCATCGCATTTGTGTTAGAGATCAACGAGATCTCGGGCGCACTAATTAGTTTATTTTTTCTTTATTCTACCGCTGTGATTATTGGTGCTGGCTGGATGACAGATGTTCGCCTAGTAACAGCACTTGCTATAGTTCCGTTTGCCTAGGTTCTTGATACCGGCACCTTTTATTTTGGCGCATATGTCTTCTACTCACCGGAGTCAACACTTTCGATTATCCAGATGATCGTACTCATCGCAGTCTGCGCTTGGATTTCATCGCCCCACTTCGAACGTAGGACAAGACATGCTCGCACTCTTGCAAATATGGCTTTTATTATTGCGAATCTTTGCGCTTTGGTAGGATCACTTAGAGGTGATTTCGTGGGTGAAACAGTCTGGGGTCATGAAATATCTCTCTATTTGTCAGAAGAAATCTATTCAGTAGTTTGGGCAGCTGCGTTGCTGTTGCTAATTTTCTGGGCTGCGAACAACGCGCAACGAGGCCTTTTTAACGCTGCAATAACGTTCGGGAGCGTTCATGCCTACACCCAGTTTTTTGTAAGCTTTTGGGAAGCTCCCTTGGCTTATGTAATCGGTGGTTTCGCAGCAGTTCCACTTGCCTGGGCCATGTGGCGATTAGATCAATGGATGGTAGGGCGGTCATACCAAAATGCAAAACCTCATAATCACTAAAAATAAAATAGTGCATCCCAATATTAAAGGAATTAGACCAGATTCACTTTCAGAAAATGATCTGACGTTTGTATTCATCAGTGATAAGTATGCCTGAAACCTCATTTCAAGTATTGAGTTGCTATAGTTATAAATAAAATGCGTAAATGTTCATGTACCTGCAAATATTTCTAAAGAAGTCGCAAAACGCATTATTGGCAATGTTAGCACCAAATACTTACATTACCGTGGCAAGCAAGTGATGCTTACGCAGGGTTTTAAAAGCAGCTACAAACGTGGTAAAAACATCTAAAATGCCAAAATCGCACCGACTTATAAGAAGGCGTTAAAGCGCTTTCATTGACATTTGCACAAAAAATCTGTCACTTTCTTTTGGAGAATTCAAAAAGGACTGGTGCCTTGTCACAGAAGACTGAACCCCCATTAGCGGGCGAAAATGGCCACCTTTCAAAATCCACATTTAATCAGTCTGGTTATATGGAAATAGAGTTTTCTGGTTCGGCCAAAGAATTTTTTGGCATCTGGATCGTCAATGTCATTCTCTCTATAATTACAATTGGGATTTACAGCGCATGGGCGAAGGTGAGGCGTGAAACATATTTCAAAAACAATACTAAAATTTTGAATACAGGTTTTGGCTACCATGCGACCGGCATGCAAATTCTCAAAGGCCGAATTATTGTCGTTTTAGGTCTGCTTTTTATAAATGTAGTGACAGCATTTTCTCCACTTATATCAATAGCTACTGTTATAGCAGTTATTTTTCTTTTGCCTTGGGTCTTAAATAATTCACTGCGGTTTTCCGCAAGGATGACATCCTATAGAAACGTCCATTTTAATTGGAATGGCACCTATTGGAAAACTTTCTGGTTTTTTGTAATTGCGCCGATTTTTAGCGCAGTATCGGCAGGATTATTAATGCCCTTGATATCAAAGGCATATTACAAGTACTTCGCTAAATCGCATTCTTATGGAACAACAGAGTTTTCATGTGAACCAAAAGTGAAAGATTATTACTTTGCTTTTGGTTTGGGCGTTGTTTTGCCATCAATTTTATTACCGTTTGCTGTCGCAATACTTTCAATTATTACACCAATAAATATACCAAACCTGATAGCTGAGTATATCCTTGACGAATTTATTTTTGGAGCAACAATAGACGGAATTATCTTAGCTTTGCCGATAGCCATACTGATTGGATCTTTTTGTGCATCATTTGTATACCCAGTCTTGTGCCGCAACCTTATGATGAAAAGCCTTATGTTGTCCAACGTAGCAAAGTTTGACTCTAAAATATGGCCTATCAAGTACATATGGATAAATTTTTCGAATGTAGTTGTTATAATATTGTCTTTAAGCCTGATGCTGCCGTGGGCTAAAGTGCGACTATATAAGTTCTTGGCCAGTTGCTCTGAAATAGCCATAAATGGTGATCTACAGGGCTTTGTAGACGAAGCTAATAAGAATAAATCTTCTTTTGGTGAAGAATTAGCCGAAATTGAAGGATTTGAGGTCACGATCTAAGGTGAAAGCAACAGGCCATTTTTTTAGAGAACTTTCCTCAAAGAAGGAAGTAGGCGAAATCGAAATAATTAATCGGAAGGTATCAATAATTACGGACCAGTTAAAAGTTTGTGAAAACGTAGAAATTGAGTCTATTCAATCTAAAAAAGACATTTACCTAAGCAACGGTTTCTTATTTACTCTTCTGGAACCTTTGACAAAAGAACAAGAAAACTGTCACCTCAACAAATTCGAAAAAGCAGTTAATTGGCTTGAAATTTTTTCTTTCAGAAGAGCGGTAATACTATCTATTACGTTGATAATAGGTTTGGTGTTTTTTAGGGTAATGCTAACTTCTGCAACACAGATGGCGGTGGCAATTTTTCCAAAGCAGTGGGAAGAAAAAATTGGATATAACACGTATATAGCTCTCACAAAGATAATTTTAAACGAGACCGAATTATCGTCTGATAGGATTTCCAAGCTTCGTAAAGAATCTGCAAAAATAGTTTCTTCAAATGATTTACGTGGTAGTGAGATCTTCTTCCATAAATCCGAGTTAATAGGGCCAAACGCACTAGCTTTTCCAGGTGGACCCATCGTAGTGACTGACGGATTAGTAAAACTATTGGGTGATGATGAATTGATTCTGGCTGTAATTGCCCACGAGTTGGCCCATGTAGAGCAAAGGCATTCACTCAATCAAATCTTCGAAATAGTTGGAATCACAACGATCGCTTCAGTTTTACTAGGTTCAAACGAGACCTTAATTGAAGAGGCCTCTGTTGTTGCCTTAAATTTATGGGCGAGTAAAATAAGTAGGGAATTTGAGAAAGAAGCCGACCTGATAGCACTAGAGTATCTTGAAAATGCTGGCTTAGGAAAAAAATCCTTTGGGTTGGCAATCGAGAAGCTCACACGTCATTTTTGTATTGTTAAGTCAAATGTTAATTTTAATAATTGCATCGAGCAGGATGGCGGAGGCTGGTTTGCTTCTCATCCAACAGGGGCTGAAAGACTAAGGTATCTAGCTTCGGAAAAAGACAATTAAGTTCTTGAAAGAGTTAACACTAAAAAAGCATTTTAGATATTTTCTTCCTCGCATTTCTATCCTTGAACAAAGGCGGGATTAATAAGTCTAAAATGGTGACGTTGCCATAGTGGACATATTTAGCAATGTAAAGCGCGCCGATATATTTAAGGCACAGAATGATTAGACAAAACTCAAGCTAAGCCGAAGCTAGCGGACAGCGGGTAGGAAGCCTATTTGTTGATGAAATGGTTTTAACGAAAATGACGTGTATAATGTGAAGATGGATTTAAATTAAAAAAATTTACAAAGGTAAACTGAACACGGCTACAATAGATAACAATGTTAATGGGAAAACTTCATAAATATGCCTATTTTTTTATCGCCGTTTAAATAATTACTACGTATTTATGCTTACACCGAAAAAATTTTTTCAAGGGACATCCCCTTACTTCCAAACAAACGCCATGTTAAGAAAACTGAAACTACGCAGCTGGGTTGAACCACTGTTAATACCGCGCATTGTTGGAACTAATAATCTCGCTTTGTTTAAAGACCTATTCATAAAGCTCATTTTGTGATTTAGTTTTTATAGAAGTTGGGAGATTTTCATGCGTTTTTTGGTTTTTATTTCAATAGTTCTGCTTTGCCCTTTAGTCGCTCATGGGAAGGATAAAGAGAAAGAAAAAAGGATCATTTGTTCAGTAAAAGATTTTCAGGTTTCTTATAACGGTGACTATTGGAGCGACAACGCAAACAAGGTCGGCCTAGAATTAAAGCCAACGGAACTGACGATCCCGAAAGAAGCAGCTGAACAGGCCCATGATGGCTTAAGATGGTTGCAATGGTCCGAACTAGATGACCAACGACCGTCATTGCATACTTATGTACCTAGTTCTAGAGAGTGGCACTTTTCTTATCTGTATCATAGTGGTCAACGTGAATCACCAGTTGTTATTGCAGTAAACGTTGTCCGCATTTGTGAAGAATTTTAATATACTGACTTAAATATTTCTCACTTTTTAAGAAGATCGCCCCAGATTAGGGCAACACAGACATATCTGGTTCATAATTATTGGTATCCAAAGCGGTACCAATTGGTATTAGCATCGGAAAATACTTTCCTGAGGTGATTATAAAGTGCCTGCGAGCATTGCAGTTGATTTGTCTTGAGGCTTTTTCAAAATAATAAAAAGTCAGTATGTGAAGTACTGAAAGATCTCTAACAAAACTAACTTCTATTTAGTATAGAACACATAGATCTGTATTAAATGGAAACTTACGATGAAAAATTTACTTTCAATGCTCGTTATTGGAATAAGTTGCTTATATTTCGGCACTGCCAACGCAAATACAGTTTTAATACATGGTTCCAATTTCGAAGCTGGAGAGTGGACAGGTAAGGCATTCCGCAACCCTCAAACCGGAAAATGGGCTGAATGTTATGTCTATCGTAAATTTCGGAATGGGTTTTACCTTGGTTTTTCTATGCACTCTTCTGGTTTTATCCTTTTTCTCACTCATCGAGAAAAGCCGTTTTTCACAGGTGTGGACAGATTTCCAATTGTTAGCCAAGTGGACCGTTATGATCCAATGTTTATTACAGCAGAATTTCATACGGATGATCAGCGCGAGATTTCACTATCATACGAAGATGGTTATAGAATAGTTCGTCAGTTGCAAGAAGGCAGCAAGCTTAAGGTTTCATCAAAATTCGGTATTTTGAATTTCAGTTTAAAGGGTAGCTCTGAAGCATTAAGTAAAGCTTGGGAGTGCGTGGGCAAGTACCAGGATGAAAACGCATCAATTGGTAACACTGGAGAATCGGTAGGAAATAGCTCCGCCGCAACCTTTGGCGCCATTGCAATCAGTGAAGATGATGGTTCATACGGCTTTGGCTATGGTTATGAAAACCGTCTAGATGCCGAATCTCGCGCACTGAAGGAGTGCCGCGAATTTGCATCAAACTGTATTATTGCGGTATCGTTACGAGATATGTGCGGCGCTCTCGCACTTGCCAATAACAGCTGGGGTGCTCAGTTGGGACATTCAATTATCGAAGCTGAAAGAAAAGCGATCGAAACGTGTCGTTCGTACAACGGTAAAAACTGTCAGATAAAAGTAAGCATTTGCTCGTATGACTAAGCAAGATATTTTTTATTAAAAACTGGTAGTCAAATAGGGTTAGATAATTTCTTTGAAACTGGTAATTCTGACTGAGATATAATTCTCACAGCATTGAGATATTAGTCATCAAAAAATTCCTTTTGATCACCACTTTGCTGGTAAAAGAAATTTTATGGTCAATTTCTTCTTAGGACGTAAGGGACTCGCATTAATTTTATCTTGCCGATTGCATGAGAATAAAAGTGAGTTGAACCAAATTTTCAAAGAAAATCATATGTCGCAATACCAGCACATTAGGTGCAGGGGTGGAACTCTAACGCTTTAGTTACTAGCAATCCCTCTCTTACATTTTTTCTGAGAATGTTCGATTGAAACACAAAAAATATTTTCCGACTCCACATATTTCTGTTCCGCGCTATCCTAGAGCAAATCACTGGAGATTTTGAATGCCTAAAAAACACTTTGTTGCAACGCATACATGTTTTTCAGAAGATGGTCGCCGTGCGTTTATAGATCTTACTAAGGGTTTGACCCATCAAGAGTTAATCGAAAGTTGTAAGACTGAAAGTGCTGAGATGCTTGCACAATGGATGGGTAAAGACGACTTTTTTTATTGCCATTGGTATGCTGATGGGGAAGCAGCTATTCATGAAGTTTTGGAGAACCTCGGTGTTGATCAGATTTGCGCTACTGCCGTAAATGAAATGTCCAGGTACGTAACAGCCCAAAATCTAACTTCAAAACTTGTAGGCGACCCGGATAATTGATAGGGATTAGTCCTCGCATCCCAATTTTATTTCCGAATTCACATGTTTCTGCGCCAGGTTACTTTAAGGCAATCAATAGGGGTAACTAAATGGAAAAGTTTAATTTAGTTGTTGACGTAATGAACAACGGACCGATGGAAAAAATGGAAGATTGGGTTCATGAAGACTTTTTGTTTTTTAAAGATTATGGAATGCAAGATCGTGATGATTGGTTGTCTGAAATAAGAGGAATGGTCGAGAGTAATTGGACATTTCAAGAGCCTAAGCTTGTAGCAGAGACCGAAGATGTTTTAGTATTAAATCATATTGTGATGGATAGCGGGCAAAAGTTTCGAGTAACGGCGGTGCATTTTTTAAAAGATGGGCAAACTTGGCGCCTTTCAACGCATCGCACCTTGATAAAGGACCAAAACTTTTAACATCATACGAGCACCTCTACAACTAATCGCGAACCTTGGCACAATGGTGGGCGTGATAAATTAATTCAGCGGCTTGGATTATGATGCTTTTTTTGTGCCAGAAATAGACTACATTAGCCAATCATGAGCAAAAAGAATAAGTGAGGCAAGGATTTTCAAATGAAAAATTTTCCAGATCTATTAAAAGAAGCTAATGAGCAAATAAAAACTGTCTCAGTTGATGAATTTAAAACTTTCATGAATGATCCTAATCTTATAATTATTGATGTTCAATCCAAAGAGGCCGTAGAAAAAAACGGTATGATACCAAACGCAATCCATGCTAATCGTGGGTTTCTAGAGTTTTATATTGATCAACGGCCTGATAACCCATTCAAGAAAATTGACGTAAAACCTGAAAACAAAATAGTAGTTTATTGTAGCGCAGGAGGACAGGGTGCGTTGGCAACTAAAACTTTGCAAGACATGGGATTTAAAGGTGTAAGCAACTTAGAAGGTGGCTCGGGAGCGTGGATCCAAGCCGGTAACAAACTAACGAAGTAATTTCGTTCACCAGTCAGTTTTTATGGACTAAAAATATAAAATGTTTTTGTACTCTTTTGAGTACTGGCCCTAAGAGTAACGCTTTAATCGTCTTTTCGGTATTGGTCAAAGACGTGCGGACAACATTAATATTTCTACTGACCCCACAATCGCAGTCTAAATATAAATTTTTATTCCAACCCTTAAAGCTAAATATAAAATTACGTTTTAAAAATATCTTACTAATTGATGTTTTTTTCAACTGCATTTTTGCAAGTTTACAAAATTTTTTAGGAATTTTGTTAGCCTGAACTTGGGTAGGTAAGTGCCAACTTTTTGATAGTGACACTCGCCTGATTTATGTCAAACTTACTGGCGGACGCTGAATAAAAGTTATATCCATGAAATTTTGGAAAAACTCACAGGTGATTAGGTTATTTATTTCGGAAAATGGCTCAGGCATTTTTTGGATGATTATTACTGGTATCTTATTTTGTGCAATGACGGGATGTGTTAAAATGATGGGAACTTCCCTATCTGCAAGCCAATCTGGTTTCATAAGATATGTCTTTGGGTTGATAATATTAGCACCCTTTTGTTTAAAGCTTGATTTAAAAGATTTGCAAAAAAAGGTTCTTTCGGTTCTTATCCTAAGAGGATCAATCCACTCTTTGGCGGTAATTGCATGGTTCTACGCGATGGCTCGCATACCAATGGCCGATGTTACTGCCCTTTATTATCTAGTTCCGATATTTGTGATGTTAGGAGCTTCTTATTTCTTCAATGAGCAACTTTCTGTAATCCGAGTTTTTTGCATAATTATAGCTTTCTTTGGGACAATTATAATTCTTAGGCCTGGTCTAAGAGAAGTTTCGTTAGGCCATTTGTCAATGTTGCTTGCCACCATAGCATTTGGAATTTCGTTCCTGTTGGCAAAGAAAGTAACTTCCGACGTTAAGCCAATTATGATTGTATTTATGCTGACACTAATTGTAACAATCTGGCTTGCACCAATCGCATTTATCCAATGGCGAGATCCACCTTTCCAGGATCTTATTAAGTTGGCGCTTGTGGCGGCCTTTGCGACTTCCGCTCATTTAACTATGTATATTGCGTTTAAAACATCCCCATTGAATGTTACACAACCGATCGTTTTTTTAGATTTAGTTTGGGCTATTTTAGTTGGTTTCATCGTCTTTGGTGAGCGAATTGATTTTTGGGTCCTCATTGGTGGTGGTCTTATCGTAATAGCCATTTCTTTGCTAGGTTGGCATGACATCAAAAGTAAGAACCAAACACTACGGCGGTAATTAGCCTACGACTAACCAGTATGCAGCCAGGGGTAATGGAGGTGATGCCGCAAAGAGTGGCTTTAAGTCATTTCTTTGACTAATGTAGGAATGAGTGAACATTAGTGGGGTTGTGAGTTTTTCGACTGAGCTTATAGCTAAATTACAAGACACCTGGACACTGGATGCATTTGTAATTAAATTAACTAGTTTTCAAAACGAGTCTGGCCTAGCAACAACTTATGTAGTGCACAGAAATTCCAATTAATACTATTTATATGCCGTTTTAAGAACGTGGGTCCATTAAAGGCCGGTATGGATGCGAGTTTCCGTTCAGTCGGTGACAAAATTTTGGAGGCCTTTTCAATAATTGATGCGCGTTTTTTGGGAGAAGTTGACATACTAATAAGGTCAGTATTAGACGAATTCGGCATGTATTATTAGAGTTTACTGGATAGCATTGACGAAAAACAGGTGTTTAATTGCAAAATTATCTGAGGCCAATATCATTTTTAGAGCATCTACAAACTTATACCGCTCATATTGGAGATACGCCGGAAGTTACTAAGATAGAAAACATTTTATTTTCTTTCAAAATTTAAATCTTTTTCTTCTCGAAGTCTTATTGGGCCTGAAAGGGCAGGAAATTTTCCCTTATACGGCGCATAAAAATCTCTCAGTGATTGCATATCTGCTTTTAAATCTCCCGTAATATTAACTGCAGTTCCAAATCCTCCTCTCTTTTCTGAATAATCGAGAAATGTTGGAAGTATTGGAACATTTGCTTCCTTTGCAATGTGATAGAAACCAGATTTCCAATACTGCGCGTAGGCCCGAGTACCCTCGACAGGGACAACCAATCTGACCATATAATCACTTTGGAATAAAGCTACCATATCCTGCACAAGTTCGTTTTTTTGTCTACGATCCACAGGAATGCCTCCCATTTTTCGAAGAATAAATCCAAAAGGTTCTTTGAATATGCTGCTTTTAGCCATCCAATTGATCTTCAACCCAAAAGCCCCTGCGAAGAGAAACATCATTAAAAAGTCCCAATTGGAAGTGTGGGGGGCAGCGATTATAATACAACGTTTCAGAGGCGGGTTAGTCGTGTCAATCTTCCACCCCAAAGATTTGAGTGCAATTTCACACAGCAGCTTAAATAAATACACAATGTATCCTTTGAAGGGTGCGTTATCAAAAGAACCCTTCAAAACCTAGCACAACGCTACTAACTAAATCTTTAGGCAGACTTTATTTTTAATTATAGTTAAATAACCTACCAAATAAAAATTAGCAAATTTTTGGAAAATTTCCTATCACTTCATATATCGCTCAGGTTTCAGATGGTTTGAATTAGCAGGAATAAATACCACAAGTTATGCAACGTTAAATTTGCGGTCACAATAAGTGCTTGAATTCTATAGATTAGTATTGTCCAGACGGAATAACCCAATCCCTACCTCGTTTAGTCTCAATGTATTCTGGCCAACAAAAATTCACTGGTGGCGCATAATCGCAAAGAGGCGGAATCATACCCGCTTCATTTTTTCGTTGCTCGAACTCATCATATGCTTCTTTGCGAATTTTTTCGTCTTCGAGAATCCTCAGTGCTGACACGGCAAGTGTTTTTGCCGCGGTATTTATCATTGGATCAATCAATTCAGGAATACCACCCATAGCGTTCATTACCCAAGAAGGATAAGCCTTTTCTTCAACAGGTTTAAGTGCTGGTCGTGCTACATACATACGAGCAGTAGGTGCGTGCCAACACATTTCTGTATAGTCATCTGAAGTTGAGTTTAACTGGCTGGGAGGAAGGTCTCTTCGTAAAATTTCTTCGGCCTTTTCAGGGTGGATAAGAGAAGTGAGTTCGTTGATAAATGGCTCGTCCATGGACTCTAATCCAAGGTTTTCTTGGATTTCTCGTGCTATTTTTTTTGCACGCTCATTCCAACTGGGTGGACCAATTTTTTCTAGTGCCCGCCAGACCAAATTAGCCATTGTATGATTTGGAAGACCTGGACGGGACTTAGAAACCCAATGCTTCTCAAATCGGCAACCTGTAATGTTAGCCGCCGAATGCGCATTCTGATCTAAAACAGTTGTCACCTGCTCGGCCATTTCCAAAGTTGGAACGCGGATCATAAATTGTATTTCTGATAGCTCAGCAGGAAGGTTATCCGCTGTTGCCTGTCCTGATGAAATTATCGCCTCCGAAATGGACCACCCGCCTTGATGCGGTAACATAGACTCACGAAGTACCTTTGATGATTGATACATAAGCATTAGGGCATCATTCGCCCCAGGCGCACGGACCGATGAATGTGCCTGTGGTATCGGCGCTCCATCTGTTTTTACCCAATTTTCGGGAGCATCGCAGATGAATCGATAGATCATAGAGTAAGCAGCTCCACAATGCGTATTCAATCGAACAGTGTTGCACATAGGTAGCATATAGAATGGATGAAAAGACAGAATTGCAGACAGGTCATCATAGTAACCTTTTGCAGCATGAATCGGTTTTGATCCTCGAAGCTTTTCTGCGGGTTCACCAGTATAACGCAGTCCACCCTCTATCCCAAATTTTTGCATTGACGTTTTTACTGCCAAAAGTGCACCCAAACTACTGATCCCCAGCGCAGAATGCGGATCCGTATGCCCACCGGCCGAAAAGTCTAGTCCATCACGAGGTCGCTTGCTTGTAGCTGCAGCCTGACAATTCCCGGGGATGCCGTCATATTCAGCATAAAGCCCAACAGTTGGCCCTGTTCCATTGGACCAATGAGCACAGAATGCTGTAGGCATTCCACCAGAACCTTCCTCGACCGTAAATCCCTCTTCCCGAAGCTTAGTAACATACCATTCTGCAGAATTATATTCCCTCCATGCTGTCTCTCCAAAATCAAAAATTTTACTGCACCAGTTCGACAGTTCAGGCATCCTTTTTGTTACCGCATTAACGGCATGGTTTTGGGCACCTGACAACAAATAATGGTTTTTCATCAACTACTTCCTCATTTCACCGGCTCCTAATACCTATAATAACTATTTTATTTGCAAGGTTAGAAATTTTAAGTTTATTTAAAGACTAACTGACTGCCCTTTAGCTAACCGCATGTAACTTATTGATTGAGCGAGACTTTACATTTAGAGTAACATAAAATTTTTTGCTAACGTACTTTTGGTGATTAACGCAGATGTACTTTCAACTTGAAAGAGATTCATATGATCTCCCTAAAAGATAATCACCAGTTATTATACCGCCCAAATGCATCGTATGAAGCCCATTGTTCTTAAATAAATCTCTGGCTTCATCAATCAGCGATATCACTTCATTCCCCTCGGTTAAGCTGCTTCCACGTATCGTTACAATATACTTAAGTTTGGGCTGTTCAGTTGAAAATATCATTGTAAAGGAATTACTGTGCCCAGCTATTTTAATTTTCTCGCCGATTACATAGGAGTTTTTCTACCCAATCCATTACAGTGCGAGAGTTACGCGAAATCGGCTTTAGTCTTTTCGTAAGAGACCTAGTTCAGGATTTTCAGTTATTGCTGTTTGTTAAAAATTCGAATAATTTGCTTATAATAAGAATAAATGTTTTAATAGCGGCAACTATTGAGTTGAAATTAATTTGACCATATCCATCGTACAAATTGATCAGAATTATTTCGAGGCAACGGTTTCATCTTCAATCACAACGAAGCACAAAATCAAAGTTTCTAACGAGGCGCACCTAAAGTATACTGGAGGTACTATCAGTAAAGAGCAATTAGTAACAAAAGCTTTTTTATTTTTGCTACGAAAAGAAGCTAACACTTCTATACATGAAGAATTTAGGATTGAAGAAATAGAGACTTTTTTTCCTGAATTCAAAAACTTTGAGCGGATGGACTGGGTCGATTTGACAGTGTGAACGTCAAAATTGCAATATATTGTGCGACCGATCTAGCTAGCACTCTTCGACTTCAAATTTTTGTTTAGGAAGTTGCAGAATATCCATAGATTGATAGATTAATCCTGATTTTAAAGACATTTTGAACAAAATAAAGTCCGAAATTCCGTGATCCTTTTATAGGTACTTAACTGGGAAAGTTTTGAAAATGTTGGTGTTGCAAAAGAAAGTAGTGCCTTTGTGGAAGATAGGAAATCGTTAGTTAATACATTGCTTATCATACTATAAGAATTTGTATGACATGCGCTGGACTGGAGGTGGCTACATTTTTTACGTTTCAATTTTGGCTGATAGTTGGTGTATCAGCTTTTTTAGTTCAAGGATCTCTGCCTTCATACTTTGTAATTCCGACTTACTATCAAAATTCGAATCTGTCACAGATTCATTCCCACTGTCATGCATATGTAAAACAAGTTCTCCTTCATAGAAAAAATAGTCTTTTAATAGTTGATCTGCACTAGCTTTATATTTCTGTCGCTTCAGCTCTAAATCTTCCGCTACTTTCTCATCAGAAGGTTCAGCCGAATAAATTGATAGAACCATAGCACTCGCTTCACCAGTTTGCGTTATAAAATGACTTTCAGCACCCAGTAGATGAGATTTTTTTCTATGGTGCTCAACAAACTTAGCCACATTGTCTGCAGAACTAAACTCAAGCATTGAAATTCTTCCAAACTTCATCGGAACCTCATCAGCAAGTTGATGATTAATAGAAAGCATAAGGTACGAGTAATTAACAGGAGAATAAATATTTTTACCCCACATCTTTTGTTACGATATTCTAGTGTGTTGCAGCGCGAGTTATCGGATTATGCTGACAAAGAATTATCTTTCAGTGGAACTGATTTTCTTTCAGATATTTTGATCCAGCCATTTAGGTAGTGAACTAATGTTTTCGAGAAATACATAGTTTCCGGAGATTGGGTTCATTATCGCTTCTTCATGCGCCCAGGTATATTTGTATGGAATATGAATTGCGCGGGAACCGATGTTCAAAACTGGTAATATATCCGATTTCATTGAATTACCAATCATAGCAAACTTTTGTTTCGGTATAGCATTTCGATGCAGTATTTCTAAATATACTTCCGAATTTTTTTCAGAGACTATTTCGATCGCACCAAAATACTTGGAAAGCTTTGATTTTCTTATCTTGCGCTCCTGATCGACCAAATCCCCCTTTGTAATTAGCAGCAGGAAATATTTATTTGAAAGTAATTTCAGAGTGCTTTCAACACCCTCTAGTAAGCGCACTGGCCCCATTAACATCGATTTTCCAAAATCAATTAATTGTTCAATCTCCGCCGAATTCGCGTTAGTTCTAAACTTCAAATATGTTTCTACAAGAGAAAGTATGAAGCTTTTAACTCCAAAGCCATAGGGCTCAATATTACTCATCTCTATCCGATAAGTTGCCTCCCTCAAGTCATTACTCTTTTGTTCAGGCAGCAGTGCATATAACTTATTCTGAGCTTCGACAAATTGGTCTTCACAGTGCCACAATGTATCATCGGCATCAAATCCAATATAAAATAATTTGCCACTCATATGCAGTGGAACCAGAATGTCGTTTTCAAAACAATATAGGCTAGTTTTGCATATTAAACGTAAAAATGAAAAGTCAGCGTCGACATAATTTAAGAATTTTGTTGTGTTCTCATCACAATTTTTTCGTTTTTTACTAGTCAAAATACACTAAGTCGGTTTCTACCTTTACAGTAACAATGAACAGACGATCCTCTTTACGTTCAATAGGATAACACTCATCAATGTTAGCGGTATATTGATTGGGTAATGCGGAGAAGGAATGTCATTAAATTTCAGCAAATAAAAAATTATACGATATTTAAAAAGTTAAGCCAGTCTTGTTGCTACGTAATCCGCGGCACTCATTGGGAAGTACGTCACATTAGGAAGCCCAAGTTCGATAGGGTTTAGATCCACCACATCTATAGAGGCGCCGTTGGCAAGCGCATAACGCAACGCAATATTAGTTATATTGACGCTGAAAGAGGTCCCCATGAAGACAAAAAAATCAGCATCTTGCATCCTTTTTTCAGCCTCTGAAATTCGATATAATTCTGTGTAATATTCATCAAATAATAAAACAAACGGTTTCAACGATACTCCCTGTTCTGGCACCAAGGTAGATTGAGATATTTTAAATGCGTCCAGCAGCCCGACTTTAAGTAAACGTTTATCATCAAGATCCTTACAATTTTTAATTACTGTATCCCATGGCGCATCTTCAATGGGAACGGAAACCCCTTGTTCATGTAAGACCGAGATTTTGTCCAGTCGGCCATGTATTGGAATGTAACTTTTATTTCCAGCTTTGCCATCTAAGCCATCGATGTTTTGCGTGATCAGGTTTTTGTCTGAAAGCCAGAAATGCACCTTATTTGGCTGAACATTCCGGTAGGAAACAAACCGCTTAAAATACCATAACAAGAACTCATCTGGTTGAGAAAGATAAATTTTTCTGGTCGCCATGTCCTTCGGAGTGAAATTCTTGCTTCCTATCGTCCAAAATCCATCTTCTCCACGGAAGGTGGGTATACCACTTTCTGTACTCACACCGGCGCCAGTAATATAAATCACATTCTTATTCATAATTTACGCTCGCAGGTCAAATTTATGGATATGATTGACAGCAAAATAGGTTTTGAACCTCTCTTTGATCTAAAGCCAAGGCATGACGGAAATGCGCGGGAACTAAGGGCCGACTGGAAATCAAAAGAAACTGATGGACAGTGAAAGCGCGAGAATTATCGTCACCCACACGGCCATAGCACCTAAAGGTCTAACACCCGATACACCTGACTCTGGACCTAGAACCTTTTCTAGCCAAACGTAGATTTCGATTAAAAATGATTTAAGGCTCTCGCCTGCTGAATTCCATATATCCGAGATACCACGGCTAAAACTATAGAGAAAATCTGGCAAAAGTTTTCGATATATCCAATCTGTATCGAGATTAATTGCTCGAATTTCTGGCGGATGTAAGCCAACTTTCATCAGGAAAGCGAAAGCCAAAAGTGCAAAGAACAAGAGCTGAAGTTGACCGACAACATGGTTCATCGTGTAAGGCTGATATTCGACCTCATAGGGCAGGATCGCATAAAGGGGCTCAGGGTTTACGCCGATGTAGATACATAAAAAAGCTGTGATACCCATCGCGAGCAGCATATGGATGGGCGCTTCCTTGGGTCTCAGCCCACTGTCATGACCGAAAAAAGTGAAATAAGGAATTTTGATCCCAGAATGGGATAATACCCCAGCGGATGCAAATACAAGAACTGCCCAAATGAGGGTATAGTGTTCTTTTGCTGATGCATCAACGATTAGCGACTTTGTGACAAAACCAGAAAAAAGTGGAAAGGCTGAGATAGATGCGGCCCCGATAAGGCAGAAGACTGCTGTTTTTGGCATAGTCCGACATAAACCGCCCAACTCAGAGGCCTTGCAACTACCTGTTCGAAATAGGACCGCACCAACACTCATAAAGAGCAATGCTTTGTAAAGTATATGGGCAAAAGCGTGAGAGGCCGTTCCGTTCAACGCCATTTCTGACCCGATACCAATTCCGACAACCATAAATCCAAGCTGGTTGTTCAAACTGTAAGAGAGAACCCTTCGCAGATCGTTTTCAATTTCTGCAAAAAAGATTGGAAAAACTGTCATTACAGCACCAATGTAGATTAGGATCTCAGTGCCTGCAAAGCCCCGCGCGAGCGCATACACAGCCAATTTTGTAGTGAAGGCAGATAAGATAACTGTACCGGTTACGGTTGCAGCCGGATAGCTATCCTGAAGCCAGTTGTGCATCAGTGGGAAAGCACACTTCATGCCGAACGATAAGAATACAAGCCACGTTCCTAATGATCCGAGCGTCATATGTTCGAAAGCAATAGAGCCAGTTTCGCGCCAAATCAGAGCTGCGCCCGACAAAAGGATTACTCCTGACATGATCTGAATAGTCAGATAGCGAAGCCCGGTATTGTAGGATCCAACAGTACCACGTGCCCATATCAAAAAAACAGAACCAATAGCCGTTCCTTCCCAGTAAAAGAAAAGTGTAATTAAATCACCGGCAAATACAGCACCAAGCGCCGAGCCAGCGTAAAAAAGGGCTGCCAGCTGCTGAACGCGATCGCGCACATGCCAGGCATAAAGATTACCTAGAAAAGCAGCTATACAGAAAATCAAAGCAAAAACGCGCGACAGCCTGTCGACCCGCATCATTTCAAGAGTTTGTCCAAAAAGATCAACCTCAGCAAAAGCGCCATTTGGAATGTTGTAAACCTGTAAGCCTGCAAAAATAGGGATAACCAGAGCAATTCCAGACCGCAGACGGTCTCCAGGTGCTATAGCTACAAAAAGGGTGCCCGCGAAGAATATAAACGCTGTGGGGGCTACGTCAAACATCTCGGTGCCCCACTTTTTCTATTTGATCTTCAGGGTATTTCTCGCGGTCTATTGATTTATCACCATAATAGTCTTCGGGCTGATTAATAAAATAACGCAACGCCTTTGCTACAAGTATCAAGCCTGTAAACATTAAAAAGCCATAAAATCCATAAAATCCTTTGTATTTTTCAATCTCAAAGTGACCATACTTTTTGTATGTGAAATCAAGAAAAAAAAGGCTGAAGCATATTAAGATCAGTATAAGAATTATAAATTTGGAATTCTCTGATCTTATAAACCAGCCCAAAGTCCGGCCCAAGAAAGAAAAGCTTTCCGGTTTATCAGAAGGGACATGGTCCATTACACTCTCCTCAAGGTTTGACGATAAGCGGCATCAAGAACTCCTGAACATAACCAGCATAGAAAAATAAAATGATGCAAACAAAAGCTGTAAACGCGGGTGGTAGCCACACCAGAATAGGTCCTTCTGCAAATTTTGTGGGCGCTTTGTCACCATCTTTGGACAAGAAAAACCCTTTAGCAACAAGCGGCATCAGATAGGCCACATTTAACAAAGAACTAGCAAGAAGGACGACCATCATAAAAAGTTGTTCCGCATCAGCTGAAGCAACGATCAAAAGCCACTTACTCCAAGATCCAGCTAAGGGCGGCAAGCCTATTATAGATAGGCTTCCAATTAAAAATGCGATAAAAGTTATTGGCATGCGCCTGCCAAGGCCTGTCATTTGGCTTATCTCAGTTTTTTTGGACGCAACGTAGATCGATCCGGCGCACATAAATAGAGTAATTTTTCCAACCGCATGTGTAACCATATGCAAGCCACCACCTATAACACCCATGGAGGTAGCTAAGGCCATCCCAAGGGTTATGTAGGATAACTGACTGATCGTAGAATAGGCAAGTCGCGCTTTAAGATTATCTTTGGTCATTGCAATCAAAGAAGCGACAATGATGGAATAGGCAGCAAGCCACATGAGCCATTCTGACGCACCATTACCCGCCAGAAAATCAATTCCAAAAATGTAGATCCCAATTTTTAACATTGTAAAAACGCCAGCCTTCACAACTGCAACCGCGTGCAATAAGGCACTAACGGGGGTGGGGGCGACCATCGCAGCAGGTAGCCATTTATGGAAAGGCATCAATGCTGCTTTGCCAATACCAAATGCATAAAGAGCAAGAAGGATTGGTGCCATGGAATTAGAGATATGGCCTTCCAGAATACCACCATCGGTAAAATCAAGTGTTCCTGTTATCGTAAAGGTCCAAATAACTGCGACCAATTGTATGCATATGGAAGAGCCCACCAATATTCCAAGGTAGGTCCGAGCGCCTCTTATCGCCTCAGCCGTACCTTTGTGTGCAACAAGAGGATAAGTAGAAACGGTCAGGGCCTCATAAAAAAGAAACAAAGTAAACATATTTGCTGAAAAAGCGACGCCCATAACTGAAAAAATAGCAAAGCAGAAGCATGCAAAAAACCTTGCTTGGTTCTTTTCTTGATTTCCACGCATATATCCGATGCCATACAGGTGTGTGACCATCCAAAGCCCGGAAGCAAGAATAGCGAAGAGTAGACCCAAGGGCTCCACATTGAAGGCAATGTCCAATCCTGCAAAGATACTTATTAGAACAAAGGTTTCACTTGTATCACTACCTTGATTAGTAAGGATTACAATTACTGTCAGGAATGTCCCAAGAGCTACCAAGAAAGTAAGCGTGTCTCTCAGATTATCAACTTGGCGCAAAACCAGATTAATGATTACTCCTACGGCAGGCAGCAGCATGCTTAAGTAAATCGCGGTCGATGTCTCCATTAGACCAACCATCCTAAAACATCCCACTTGAACCTGAAAAAAGGCCCTTTGCTGCTGTATCCGCTGCTCCGAGCGTGATATCAGTGAAAAATCCAAAATAAATTGTTGAAGAGGCTAGAAGCCAAAGGGGAAGAAGCATTACAAAGCCTACTTCGTGTGATTTCTGATCACCTGACGTTTCTGAAAAATAAAGTACCTCAATCATTCGCCAGACATAGGCTACCGCTATAAGAGATGACAAAACAATTAGAAATGCAAATATCCACCAGCCCTGCTCAAAGGCCGCCTGCACAAGCAGCCACTTACTAATAAAGCCTGCAGTGCCAGGAATGCCAATCAAAGACATCGCACTAATAACCATCGCAGCACTTGTCCATGGCATTGTCTTACCAAGGCCTCTAAGCTTTTCATAAGAAGCTCCACCAACCGCAAAAACAAAACTTCCTACTCCAAGAAAAAGGGCTGCTTTGGTTATGCCGTGATTGAAGAGATGAATGATTGTGGCGGTTAAACCTGTTTGAGAAAACAGTCCAATGCCCAGTAGCATGTAACCCAGTTGCGCAACACTTGAATGAGCCAACATACGTTTTAGGTCACGCTGTAAAAAGGCTGAAATCGATGAAGCAAACATCGCTATTATTGCAAAAGGCAGTATAACCAATTCCAACAACCCAATATGTTCTAAAAACTCCGGCTGAAATACAGTGAACATAAAGCGCAGTAGAACGTAGATCGCCATTTTTGTTGCTGTTCCAGATAGGAACGCAGCGACAGGTGAGGGAGCAAAAGTATAAGCATTAGGTAACCAAAGATGCAATGGGTAAATGGCAGCCTTTAGTCCCATGCCTACCACTATAAAGGCAAATGCAGCCTGAACGGTTCGGTTATCCCTCTGATCGGCAATTCGCTCAGCAAGGTCTGCCATATTAAGCGTTCCGGTTGCCATATATAGAAACCCGATCCCGATAACAAAAAAGGTGGCTCCAATAGTTCCCATGATTAAATAATTGTAAGATGCAGTAAGTGCGCGCTTGTCTGTATGAAAGCCCTGCGCAACGAGGACATAAGTCGACAAGGAAGATATCTCTAAGAAAACAAATACATTAAATGCATCTCCTGTAATCACCACGCCTAAAAGACCCGTCAGGCACAAAAGAAATAGCGCATAAAATAGCGTATGGCTTTTCTCAGGAATCTCTGCTTTGAGACCTTCACGTGCCCAGAATAGCACTATACTACTCAGAGCAGATATTAGAAAAAGTAAAAAGGCGTTTGTTGCATCAACGCGATATTCAATGCCGAGCGGGGGTGCCCATCCACCAAGGTGATAAGAAATTTCAGTGCCGTCTATTACTTTCTGCAAAAGAAAAAAAGAAATTATTAAACAAAATACGCTGGAAAAAAAAGCCAAAGGCCATGCCATCTGGCGTACACCAAGAAATACGATAATAGGTGCTGCTACGAATGGGACTATTACCTGTAAAATTGGGAGCTGGTCCGCGAGGGTTAAGGCGATATGGTGTATCGGTTCTGATGGTACACTTGAAGCCATTAACCGTTGCCCTCTAATCCCATCCCGAGTTCCTTACACACAATCTCTTTTTCCTGCTCGGCAATTTCATGTTCTTCAATAGTAAAATAAACTTCTCTTATACGCACAGTTAGTGCTAGTCCCAGGGAGGTCGTAGCGATTCCAACTACAATAGCTGTCAAGATCAAAACGTGCGGTAGCGGGTTTGAATAAATAACCGTAGGATCAATTCTCATATCGAGTGGAAAGATCGGCGCAGTTCCACCTGCGACTTTTCCAATTGAGATATAAAGCATAAAGACCGAGGTTTGAAAAATATTTAGGCCCACAATTTTCTTCACTAGGTTGCCTTTTGCAATTACAATGTAAAGGCCTGTCATCATCAAGAGTACAAAGAACCAGTAGTTCAAATGTCCAAAAATAAATTCTGAAGTCATTTGCTCGACCATCACCAGTCCTCATCACTAAGGCTGGGCGTCCGAGCTGCAAACGCATAATAAATAGCTACCATTACGGTAGTAACAGTGACGCCGACACCAAGTTCGACAAGGAGTATGCCTAAGTGCTGTCCGTGAACCGGATGGTGTGGTTCAATCGCCGCATAATCAAGATAAGCATATCCTGTAAGAATACTATAAACGCCTGTACCAGCATAGATCAAAACGCCTAATGCAACAATTTTATGGACAAGCCATGGTGGGAAAACAGCTTTTGCCTTTTTAAGGGTAAAGACAATTCCATATATAATAAAACCAGCGGCCATTATGACACCAGCCTGAAACCCTCCGCCAGGAGAATAATCACCGTGGAACTGCACGTAAAGCGCAAAAAGAAAAATGGTGCCAACAAGCATTTTCGTGATCACTCGAAGGATCAGGTGGTGTCTCATCGTGGATCCTCCTCTTCATTTTCATCATCGCTTCTTCGGCGCGCCAAACCACTCATCAGCAGCAAAACGCCAATCCCTGCTGTAAAGACCACCGCTACTTCTCCCAAAGTATCGTAGCCACGGTAACTAGCTAAAATAGCAGTTACAGCATTCGGAACATCAATTTCCTTCGGAATACGCTCAAAATAATCAGGACCAACATGGGTTTGAGCTGGGGTGTCTGTCGCGCCAAAATTGGGCATATCCAAAGTACCATAGGCCAAAAGCGTGCCAGTGAGTACCACCGCAATCAGCGGTACGGCTTGCAGCTTTTTATCGCTACGCTCCGACCGGGAAGTAAGCGCTAAAGTACCTAGCATCAGCACTGAAGAAATGCCGGCACCAACTGCTGCTTCAGTGAAGGCCACATCAACCGCATCCAGCCTGATAAAAAGCAGTGCTGACAAAAGACTAAAGACACCGGATAGCGTAACAACCGCAAATAGACTTCTCGTCACCACAACCGAAAGCGCGGTGGTTACCAGCATGACAAACAAAACTATGTCCAGAATATTTTCTATTGGATGACCGCCTTTGAACTTGAGGATTTCAATATTATATCCATTTTTTCCTTCTAAGGTTCTGAGTCGTTAGATTTTAAAGACATTGGTTTAAGGCCTGAAACAAGAGCTGCATTCGCGATCGCATGCGTTGATGTTGGGCCTGTAATGAATAAAAAAACTCCAATAAACAATAACTTGAACGTGACGAGCGTCAAGCCAGCCTGAATACAAAGTCCTGACAAAAGCAGAATTACACCAGCCGACTCGGTGACCGATGCAGCATGCAAACGAGCCCAAAAGTCAGGAAACCGTAATGTACCTATAGCACCAATTATTACAAAGAAGGTGCCGCCACCGATTAGCAGCCAACTTATAAATTGATAAATACCTTCATAGTCATTCATGTTTTTCTTCCTTTTTGGGTGGCGTCCACATCACATCACCAATAGCTCGGTAGCGAAAGAACTTAAGGATGGCGATTGTCCCAACGAAATTTATCAGAGCGTAAAGTAAGGCAATATCCAGGAAATCTGGCCGCCCATTCCAAAAGCCAACTATTCCTATGAGCAAAACAGTATGAGTCCCGAAAGAGTTGAGCGCCAACACACGGTCATAAAGCGTTGGCCCTTTCATTAAACGGATAAGTACAAGGATCATCGCAATTAGAACTCCAGTACCAGCAAAAACAAATATCATTATCGCTTCGCCAATTCTGTTGCGCTTACTCGTTTATCCATATCGGCAAGTGCCTCGATATCACCAGCAGTGTACGACAAGGCGTGAACAAGAAAAAATCCATCGTCTGTTTCAACTGTCACTGTCCCTGGTGTTAGCGTAATAGAATTCGCAAATATTACCTGACCAAGATCTGTTCTTTGCGTATACGGCACATTGAATAAGTTTTGTTTGATGGGCATTTTAGAGGCCAAAACGGTTTTTGTCACCACGATGTTTGATTTTGCAATCTCAACAAGTAGCCAACCAATGTACCCCAAAAATTTCAGAGGGTTTAATTCAATTTCAATTCGATCACCATCGACCTGATTCATCCGATTTGTAAAAAATAGCACCAACAGTACAGATGCCGCACCAAACATAATGAGAAGCGGTTTATATATACCTGACCAAAGCAACCAGAGGCTGCAAAGTACAATAGCATATGCAATCAATCTCAAGCTGATCCCTTTCCCAAGTATACTCTATTTAGGTTCCACATTTTTTGTCGCGGTATTTCCTAAAGGTTATAAAAAAGTAACAAGTGACTGTACACAAGATATTGTTACTTGATACGAAAAAACTGTACTAAGTCTCCTTGCTAATTGTTCGAAAATATTCGACAGGGGTTATTCTGCCAATGTTCCAAGCCTCTGGCGAAGATCACGAATCGTTGGAAGCACTTGCCTCACTTTTTCGGGACCCAAGTCGTTAATCAGCCCACCAATTAAAGGTGAAACCAAAGCCAAAGCGGCGCTTCTAGCCTGTTGTCCTGCCGGGCTTATGGAGACTAGTTTCCGCCTGGCATCCTCCCAATCAGGACGGATATGAATATATCCTGCCATTTCCAACTTTGCCAAGGTATTGGTTATCGCGCCTCGCGTAACATGAAAACTATTGGCGAGTTGGGCAGGTGTCCGCTCCACCCCAATATTAGCGAGCTGATTCAGAATAGCGAAATGCGACAATTCCATGCCTTTTGGTAAGACTTTAGCCAAACGGTTTCGCAAAAGTTGGTCAACTGTGAGGATTTCGCTGAATAACGAAATTGCTAGACTGCTGTTATCATCAACCATGTACGCGCCTAATCCCCTTTACTTAAATTCGCGGTGGAATATTAAGTCATGAGCTGTCAACTTTTCAAAAATGTATAGAAAGTCAGCGCTTTGCCTCAGCCAAATGGGCAAATGTACAAAATTTTTTCGAGACGCCCAATATGGATTAATTCGTAAGGCCCGATTTACCCGCAGGCACAAATACCTTTGATAGAAATTTGGAAAATAGAGTACACCCCTCTTTAATATTCCTAAACCGCAATACTTTTTTAAGACAATATTAACATTCTGTTCCTTACATCCCACGACTTTTGATCTAAGCAGCCGTTTGAATGAACAGAAAAGTTCGCAGATCTGCTTGCTGTAGATTTCCAGCTTAGACATTAACCTTAAATTCTTCCAAATAACCTAAATGATCGTTGCACATACTGCCACACGGTAACGGTTGCTTCAGAGAAGGCAAGATTCTTGCGCATGATTTAATTCTTGTACCTCACGAAAAAAGGTAATCAATACAAAACATAGCTCGAATAGGAGAGTGCCTTCTTTTCCAAGGTGGGACTTATTGTACCAATTAGACTGCTTTTTCTGTCGACAGATAATACAACTTTTTAATGTTGAAGAAAACAAAAAGCTTTGTCCATAATTTCAAACTGGCAAGCCCGCGCGACCTTGTGTCCAAATCGAATGAAAAGCTCCTAATGCCTCTCACGTTATTTCCCATAATCTTAAGAAAATAGTGTGGAAAGTTAATACATCCTGAAAAGTGTAGAAGTTCAAAAGTGGCACAGTGCAGACTAATTCCTCTAACAAAAAACTTCAAAGGCCAAAAAATTCTTTTGCCTTATTTAAGCACAAAGCAGAAGATGGTCAGAGTAGATTCTGCACTAAGCGTGAGGTGGTTTAAAATTCTTAAAATTTCCTTTATCTCAAACTTATGTCTAACCAGAACGTAATAATTGATCGTACTTCCCTACTTAGAAACCGTAAGCGCTTTGACAAAAGACGCAGCGGCTTCTTACAGGAAGAAGCAATAATTGAGGTTAAAGAGCGACTCAATCTGATTAATAAAGACTTCAGGGACGTTGCAATTGTTGCACCTTTTCCCGATTTATGGCGAAAGGCATTTCCCGAAGCTACTATTATACTGGATGATGATATTTTAAATTTTGAGGGTCAAAAGTTTGACCTGATTCTTCACATGATGTCGCTACATTGGTCTAATGACCCCCTAGGTCAAATGATCCAATGCTTACGCGCTTTGCATCCAGATAGTCTATTCCTTTCAACGCTCATGGGTGGAGAGACACTGCGTGAACTACGCAGTTCTTTTGCAAAAGCTGAGAATGATGTGACTGGTGGATTGTCTCCGCGTGTCTTGCCGATGGCTGATATCCGCGACTTAGGAACCTTACTCCAGCGAGCCGGATTCGCATTACCCGTGGTAGACAGCATGAAGCTGATTGCCAGCTATGAAACTCCTTTCCAATTGCTTCGTGAGCTCCGAGCCATGGGAGGTGGAAATGCTCAAGTTGCTCGCCAAAAAAAATTTACTCGCCGATCCATTTTTAAGGAAATGTACAAAATTTATGCAGATCATTTCTCAGTCGAAAACGGTAAAATAGCAGCAAGTTTTGAAATGTTTTGGCTGACTGGATGGGCACCAAGCCAAAATCAGCCAAAACCTATACAACCTGGCTCTGCTAAGATGCGGCTTTCCGATGCATTGCAAGTTGAAGAAAAATCCCTGAAAGATTGATTAATTTTTAGGTTGCCTTACAATCATAGTGTATTTCAACTATTCTGTATTCTATGATGCTTGACGCAACAAATCTTTCCAAGCGGCCAGTTTTTGCTGCATACGACCACCCTAAAATACCAGAATCAAAAGTGGGTATTCTGCTGGCGAACTTGGGCACTCCCGATAATTACGATTATTGGTCGATGCGCAGCTACTTGGGAGAGTTTCTGTCAGACAGGCGAGTGATCGATTATTCGCCATGGCTTTGGCAACCTCTTTTGCAACTCGTTATTCTCACCTCTCGTCCGTTCCGCTCTGGCGCAGCTTATAAATCAATTTGGAATGAACAAGCTGGTGAGAGTCCATTACTGACGATAACGAAAGGTCAGACAGGAAAAATTAAAAAGGCCATGCATGACCGCTATGGCGATCGGGTTATAGTGGATTTCTGTATGCGATATGGAAACCCCTCAACTAAGTCTAAGGTTCAGGAAATGGCCGCTTCCGGTTGCAGTAAAATCCTCTTTTTCCCACTTTACCCGCAATACTCGGGCGCAACCGTTGCGACAGCAAATGACGAATTCTTCCGTGCCTTGATGAAAGAGAAGTGGCAACCATCTTCTCGAATTGTTCCTGCGTACTTCGATCAAAGTATTTATATAGATGCACTCGCAAAATCCGTTGAAAGGAGCTACGCTGCCACTGAGGTAAAACCGGACATTTTAGTCTGTTCTTATCACGGCGTTCCCAAAAGGTATCTTATTGAAGGTGACCCTTATCATTGCCAATGTCAAAAAACCACACGTCTTTTGAAAGAACGCCTCGGCTGGGTGGATACAGATATTGTCACAACGTTTCAGTCGAAATTTGGCCCTGAGGAGTGGCTTAAACCCTACACGGTCGAAGAAGTGGCAAGACTTGCTGAAGAGGAAGGGAAAAAGAATATTGCAGTCATAGCACCAGCATTTTCAGCTGACTGCATTGAGACGCTTGAAGAGATCAACGAAGAAATAAAAGAAAGCTTTGATGAAGCTGGTGGCGAGTGTTTCACCTATATACCATGCCTTAATGACGATGCAGACCATATCACCGCGCTGAGTCACATTATCGAAGAAAACTTGAAAGGCTGGATTGATTGAGGACGCATCTAACCAGATAAGTTTGTTAGATAAATGGCGATTGCCATTCTATCTTCTGGTGTTAATTGTGACGTATTTTCAATTACTTCCGCCATGTGTCCACCCACCATGTCAAATTCGGGCGTGAAGCCGCTCTCCAAATATTCCACTATATCATCAGTTGTCCAATTTAATATGGAGGGAGTTATGCCGGGGATTTTGCCACGGCCACTAGGATGCGGAGCCCCTTCCATCCATTGGTTAGTATCTAAAGCACCCAATCTATTTCTTGGAGTATGACATTCTGCGCAATGACCTAATACCTCGACGAGATATGCTCCCCTCGTATCGGGTTGTGAAACAAAAGCTTGCTTGTAAAAAAGTAACTTCCAAATCCCAACGTTGGTTCGCATGGATAAAGGCCAAACCAACTCATGAGCTTTGCTTTCATTTTCTGACTTGGGCAGTGTATTCCAGAAAGCCCATAGATCGACCAAATGTTGATCCGTCATATTCGAATAGGCCGTGTAAGGGAAAGCCGGAAAATAATGATCACCCTCGGGACTAACACCCTCACGCACTGCAATTGAAAATTGTTCCAAGGTCCAAGTTCCAATTCCATGGGATTTGCTCATGGACACATTCGGGGCATAGAAAGTTCCAAAGCCCGATTTAAAGGATTGGCCGCCGGCCAGAGTCAATTTGTCGTTCGATCCTTTTGTCTTATGACAATTTGCACAGCCGGCAGCGGCGTAGATGTACGCCCCGTTCGATTTATCTCCTTCTATGCTTGATAAATGCTCACTTGGAGAAGTTCGTGCTATGGTCAGGCCGAAATAAGCTAGAATTGAAAAAGAGATAAACGTGACTACAATCTTTTTCATGAAAAAGTATGCTTCCAGCCCACAACCGAATTAAGAGCTTCGTTACTTACGATAAACCGAATGGCAGGATTTACACGTTCCACCCATCGATCGCATCGCTGGGATTAAATCATTTACTCCCTCAAAGGTTGTTTCTGCCCCTCGTGCTGCTACTTCGAGGGCTTTAGATTTGGCAATAAAGTCATCATAATTATCCCAGATACTCAATGTAGCTTCAGATTTGGGATCCATTTCGGGTTCTTTAAACAGCTCTGGCGTCTCTCTGGCAATGCTGCTGATGGAATCGAGCGCAGCTTTTGCTTTGTCAAAATCAAAGTCAGATATGCCTCTTGCCATACCAGCAATGGTCTTCATATTTGCTGCAATATCGCTCATAGCAAGCATGCGAGTTTTTACGATTGGATTTTTGACGGCCTCGTGCGCGTAGCCTGACGAAGCTATCAATACAATGAAAATGGTAATGAGCCAGTTGGGTTTCAAAATCACGCTCCAGTTAATTTTACAAGTATACGACAATAGCACTTTAGAATTAGTGTGAAAGCCATTAAAGCCAAATTTATTAAATATCGTAACAATTACAAAATAGAAACTGGACATGCTTTTCGATGGGCCTAACTAACTGGTTTCAAAAATAAGTGTTTTGCAGTCTTATCAGAAAGCAAGGATAACTTTTATTTACGTCTTATCCTAATAGATTAGTCACGGATGCATCGCGCCTCTGGCCGAATGTTTGAAAAAGCGACTTCAAATGTTAGAAAAAAATTACTTGAAGGCCTTATTCTTTGAAAAAATAAAATCTTCCAAAAAAAATGTGCTTGACTTGCAAGCGACCATTTAGTTGGCGCAAGAAATGGGAAAAACTGGTCGGATGTTAAACATTGTTCCAAAGGCTGTACGCGATTACGGTATTATCAAAGATAGGTAATTCCGTGATTAAATCAGTTTAAATAACGAATGAATTTTTAATCAAAAGACATTTTCAGGCAAATCTCCTCTAAGCAGAAAGTCATTTTAAGAACTTGAAATTTCGAGTGTATCTAGTTGTTTTATATAAAAGGTTGTGATAACGGTTCTTTCGTTTGACAATTGTTTAGGAGCGACAATGACACTAGATTATGTTGTAAAAGATATTGGTTTGGCGGAATTTGGTAGGCGGGAGATGAATATTGCCGAAACAGAAATGCCAGGGCTTATGGCGTTGCGTTCTGAATATGGTGATAGCAAGCCACTTAAAGGCGCCCGGATCGTGGGATCCCTCCACATGACGATTCAAACGGCTGTTTTGATTGAGACGTTATCAAAGCTTGGAGCGGACGTACGTTGGGCCTCTTGCAACATCTTTTCAACGCAAGACCACGCTGCGGCAGCGATCGCAGAGGCTACCATACCTGTTTTTGCAGTTAAGGGCCAGTCTCTGGAAGAACATTGGGATTATCTTGATAAATCTTTCATGTTTCCAGAAGGACCCAACATGATTCTTGATGACGGAGGCGATGCGACCCTTTATGTTCTTTTGGGTGCCCGCGCAGAAGCCGGCGAAGACATCATTCCTGTACCAGAATCCGAAGAAGAAGCTGTAATAAAAACACAGATCGCAAAGCGTATGAAACAATCTCCCGGATGGTTCACAAAAACCCGTGACTCCATCAAAGGTGTATCCGAAGAGACTACTACCGGGGTTCATCGTCTTTATGAGCTGGTAAAGAGCGGCCATTTGCCTTTCCCAGCAATAAATGTCAACGACTCTGTTACAAAGTCAAAGTTTGACAACAAATACGGTTGCAAAGAGTCCCTTGTTGATGGAATCCGCAGGGCAACTGACACAATGATGGCCGGTAAAGTCGCCTTGGTTTGTGGCTATGGCGATGTTGGCAAGGGCTCAGCCGCATCACTTCGCGGTGCTGGCGCACGCGTTAAGGTGACTGAAGTAGATCCAATTTGCGCTTTGCAAGCTGCTATGGACGGATTTGAGGTTGTTCTACTAGAGGATAACTTGGATGCCGACATATTTATTACTACAACCGGCAACAAAGATGTGATCCGTATCGAACATATGCGTGAGATGAAAGACATGGCGATTGTTGGTAACATCGGTCACTTTGACAATGAAATCCAGGTCTCAAACCTCAAAAACCACAAGTGGACAAATATCAAAGATCAGGTGGACATGATTGAGATGCCGAATGGCAATCGCCTTATCCTATTGTCGGAAGGCCGCCTACTAAACCTTGGGAATGCAACTGGTCATCCCTCTTTTGTTATGTCTGCCTCGTTCACTAATCAAGTGCTGGCACAGATGGAACTTTGGAATAACAGTAAAAATTACAGCAAAGATGTATACATCCTGCCAAAACATCTTGACGAAAAAGTCGCACGCCTGCACCTTGATCGCATCGGCGTAAAGCTCACAAAACTTGAAAAAGATCAAGCTGACTACATTGGCGTAACACCCGATGGTCCGTTTAAGCCGGAGCACTATCGTTATTAAATGTAATTGGCATCTTGTTTCCCGTGGTTAGAGCTTTCGAGAGAGTTCGTGCTTTGGAAAGATGAAAGTTTTTTACACTTTCGGTGGTTCTACCTTCAGATGGTAGTGACTGCCATTGCACAAACGATTTCCCATTCACACTCGGTTACTGGTTGTATCGATAAACGTGAATTATTGACCAGTACCATTTGCTCGAGACGTGGATGCGATTTAATCTGCTGAAGTGTGACGGGCTTGTTGACTCTTTTAACAGCTCTTATGTCAACGCATTCCCATCGTGGGTCATCACTTGTACTATCGAGATGAGCCTTTGCAATAACCTCAACTATCCCAACAATTGACTTTTCTTTCATTGAGTGGTAGAAAAATCCAAGGTCTCCAATTTCCATCTGCCGCATAAAATTGCGGGCCTGATAGTTCCTGACGCCATCCCATTCTTCCCCTAAGTCACCTTTGAAAACCTGGTCTAACCAACTCCAAGTGTTGGGCTCTGATTTAAATAGCCAATACTGCATGTCAAAACAGGTCCTCCAAGGGGTAAACTACCAAATTTTCAAAAACGCCTCTCTTAGCATACGTATCGGCTGCTGAAAAAACTGCTGTAGCAGATTCGATTTCACAATTTCGAAATTTTTTCATATCACCATGTATATCTCCCATGAAAGGAATGGCCAAACTTTCAAAACTTCTGTTCCAAACACCAAATACTGAATATGGGTACTAGTTTTGGTTTTTCGCATGCCTTTATGTCAATCTTTTTCGTGAGCAAAAAAGGAGAAAAATATATTACTCTTCCCTCTTAGGCCGGGTCATTAATTCTTCCATAGCATCAATAGGGCTTACAGTCCCATTAACTAGCCGATGAACAAGCCGAATTATTGGCATGTCTACCGGTTTTAATTTCGGATGTTTTAACGCAGCTTTTGCGGTAGAAATACCTTCCAACGTAATCGTTGGGTCAAAATGCGCCCCTGCTCCCAAAGACACTCCATAAGAAAAATTTCGCGATGAGCTTGACATACAAGTCAGGCTCAAGTCACCAAAACCTGAAAGCCCTGAAAGTGTTATTTCTTGCGCACCCAGTGACATCGCAAGTTTACGCATTTCAACATATCCACGTGTCATGAGCGCGGCTCTAGCGCTGTCGCCATATCCAGCTCCAATCGCCACGCCACAAGCGATTGCTATAACGTTCTTTAAAGCACCTCCAAGTTCAGCACCAATAACATCCGTGGTTCTGTATATCCTAAGTGTTTTTGTGGAAAGAATTGCCTGCAATCTCTCACCCTCATCAGGATATTCGCAGCCGAGGGTGAGGGCCGTTGGAAGACCATCTGCTATATCACGCGCAAAACTCGGACCAGTGAGAACAGCCACTATCGACTTGGAGAAATGTTTTTTTACGATGGCCGTTGGTCCTTCGCTGGTCTCCAAATCTATGCCTTTACAACAGGCAACAAGGCTTCTGTTAGCCAAATTTATATCAAATAAGGACAAAACCGCGCTTAACTTTTGCATAGGCACTGCCAAGCAGATAATGTCCGATCTTAGGGCCTCATTCAAGTCACCGGTAATATTTATTTCTTTGGGTAAGGGCACGTCTGGCAAATACAGCTTGTTTACTTTGGTCTTTTTCATCTGATTAATAAAATCTATGTCACGACCCCAAAGCGTTACATCCTGCCCTCCACGGGCAAATGTAATAGCTATTGCCGTGCCAAAGGCGCCCGCTCCAATTACAGAAAGTTTCAAGCTTTCGCACCTTTTTTTCCACCACCAAGCAACGCTGGTTTTCGAGTATCAAGCGGCCAGCGAGGCTTCGCAATGAGATCTAAATCGTCTCGCTCTCCCAGAGCATAAAGTTCAGAACCAGCATAGGCAATCATTGCGGCATTGTCAGTGCATAAGGACAACGGTGGTGCGACAAAATGCACTCCAAATTGGTTCGCTGCATGCTCCAATTTTGTCCTTATGCGCTGGTTTGCTGCAACGCCTCCAGCAACACAAAACACTGGCGTCTTAGGCCGAAGTTTTAGATATTTTGCCAGAGCCCGGCGTGACTTTTCCACCAAAACATCGCAAACAGCTGCTTCAAAGCTCGCGCAAAAATCTGCCCGATCCTTCTTATAAAGGCCACCTTGCTCATGTACCAACTCATTCCTTTTTCGCAGTAAAGCTGTCTTCAGTCCAGA
>MDTG01209090.1_pt1 | contig 36771 bp, 46 predicted proteins | sample 811421 | NCBI WGS metagenome assembly MDTG01 (sample SAMN05326645, study PRJNA326480) | marine metagenome | isolation source: seawater | place: Pacific Ocean: South East | collected 2011
GTCAAAACGCTGCGGCAAGCAGCGCGACAGCTAGTAGCAACAGTGCGACAGCATCGGCCAGTAGTGCAACTTCAGCGGCAAATACGCTTGATACATTTACCGACCAATATCAGGGCGCACTCTCTAGCGACCCTGCGACAGACCCTGACGGGGACGCGCAAGTTGAAGGAAATCTCTACTTTAATACGACAACAAATGCAATGAAGGTGTATACTGGTAGCGCATTTGCTGCCGTTGCGCCGACAGCTACCTCTGTAACTTGGAGTCAGGTTACAGATGCGCCATCCTATACAAGCCAAAGCGGAAAGTACCTTAAATCAAACGGCTCAGCTTTGGTATGGGAAGTTGTGGCTGATGAGATACCTACGCAGACAGGAAATGCTGGGAAGTATTTAAAAACGGATGGGAGTGCATTGGCTTGGGAAGTGGTTGCCGATGAGATTCCTACTCAGTCTGGGCAATCAGGCAAATATTTATCAACGAACGGTAGCGTATTAAGTTGGGCTACTGTACAGGCAGGATTTGAAGAATCCAAAGCCTACTTCTTTGCAAGTTTTTAGGAGAATAAGATGGCAAATGGCACTTTGGGACAATCGGCTTTAGCGGCAAATACAGATACTACGGTATATACGCCTAGCTCAGTCGCTACAGTTAATGTTTCTTTGGTAAACAAAGGGACTAACACGGCCGCGATTAGGCTTGCTGTAGCGGCTTCTGGTACGCCATCGACAGCGGAGTACCTTGAATACGACACGATTCTCGGCGTTGGAGATGTGCTAGAACGCACAGGGGTAGTTATCACCGCAAGCAAAAATGTAGTGGCACGTTCAAATGTAGCTAACGTGGCTGTCAACATTTACGGATATGAGGCTTAAATCATGGGACGTTCAATAAATAATCAAGACGAGTTAGGATTAGAAAAGGTTTCGAGTGCTGGTGGTTTTTCTGCTGGCGACCCTATTTACGAAACTGGTTCTGGAATTGGAATTGTCCCTAACGGATTAGTTTCTACAGGGAGCTTTGAGGCTTCTGGAGATTTAAAACTTCCGGGCAATGGGGCGAACGCAAATCATGGCGAATCCAAAAGCATAATGATTGATGGGGGCCATGTTGGGAATGGGCATTGGGCTTGCAAGCTGAGTGATGGTAAGTGGGCGATTGCTTATTACAAGAGTGCTGATAGGTCGGATGTCACTACTGAAGATTCTTTTCCTTATTTGAGAATTTACAACGAGGATAATACTGTTGCAGTTGCAGAGGTGCAGATAACAAGCGATACGGACTTTGAGAGAAAAGGAGGGTATAGCGGTTCGGCTATCTCAATCTGTCAGCTATCGGGAGGCAATCTAGTTATCGCGTGGTGTGGTAGCAACACGACAAATCAAGGAGGCTATCCCTGTTGGGCTGTCCACAATTCTTCTACTGGCGCACAAATCACAGCACCACAGCGTTACACAGCGGAAAATGTAACCTATGACAAAATAATTCTAAGGCCGCTAACCAACGGCAATTTTTGTTTCGCGTTTCTCTCGACTTCAAGAATGGGATTTGAAGGTCTTTATGACAGCACAGGCACAGTGGTTCACGCTTTCACCAGTGTCGGAAATTCGATTGGTACAGACTTACTAACTAATAGTTTTGATGTGATTGCGCGGCATGATGGAAATTATGTTTTGGTTCACGGCAGCGGTGGAAACAGCTCTCTTTACGTTAGGGTCTATAACGGCACAACAGGCATTGCAATTACTAACTCTACACCATCACTACCTAGTGGCGGGGAGCCAACTGCAGCGTCCTTAACAATGGATTCTAATAACGATATTAGTGTCTGGGTTGCGAACGTTGGATATTTTTACCATCTCAAGATGGCAAGTAGCGGAAATGTTTTTGGAGCTGCAACGGAACTGTATACTAATGCGAGTTTTAGTGGGTCAGGAACCACAGATGGAGGCACATTCAGCGCTAACGAACCTACTAAGGTCACAGCGATGTGCTGTGACGGCACAACAAATCACATAATTTATTGTGCCTTTCGTAATGGGCCTAGTCGGTTCTTTTTCCATGACTCTGATGGGGTAAGTGTAGGGACATGGTTGACAGCTAATTCGCAAATCATTGATGGTTATTGTCAAGGTATGTCCACTGTAGAGTTTACGGACACAGTTAGATTTTATTTCAATGAAGCAAATAGCGGTGACTCTACCTACTATTTTAGGCCGACAATTTTACCGTCAGCGAAAAACTATTACGAAATAACGAAAACTGGATTCACCCTTTTGGGCGGGTCAGGCGTTAGTGGTTCGTTAGGTACAATTTCAGCGCCAGTTAACGCTTATACCAAAGCGGGAAGCTCGGTTAAGGGTGCTGCTTTTCTTCCTCCCTCTTCTGGAGCAACACAAAGTGTATCGACTGGAACGACCACAAGTGCTACGGCGGTAGAAAGCGGTGAGCTAATCAGCGGCGGAACCTGCTTGGGTTACGATGTTGAGCCTAGACAAGGCGGCGGTTTTATTCTTGTTAGGCAGCAAAATGCGGGTGATAAGTGTATCGTTTATTTATACGACAAGGATTATGCCCAGATTTCTGAAACTGAAGTTAAAAGCTCTGGGGTTCTCACCAGCGTATACCAGCAAGTTAGTATCACACAGCTAGGAAATGGAAAAATAGTTGTGTGTTATGCAACCAGTGGTAGTGGCGTTGATAATCTAAAATTTAAAATCTATTCTGCGGACATGCAGACACTTCATGTCGATGAGACATCTTTTAATCGAAACTTCTACACTAGCGGCGGCGATGGTTACTCTTTTGTTATTCAAGCGTTGCACGTTGAGGCTGGTGATGAATGGGTCATTGCGGGGTCTAGCTGGTCATCTGGTTACGCTGCATGGACAAATTATTCAGACGATGGAACGATGAAAGGACTTAGCTGGCGAGATGTTTCTGAAGGTTACCTAAACTCATACCACACTATTAATCTTCAGCTTTGTGCAATGCCCGGAGGCGATTTAGTAATCGGCTCTACATGGACTGGTTACAATACTTGGTATGTGAAGCATTTTAAACGAAACAGCACTGGTGACCATTACTATCAAAGAGGAATATTCTCTGTTTCTCTTAGTACGTATCCCGGCGATAGAAAGCGTTACACAAAATGCTTCACAGGATTTACTGGAGCGTATTCGCTTGGTTGGTCTAACAATTCTGGTGAAATGAATGTAAGAGAAGGGACTCTAATCTCTCGCTCTTATTATAAGAACATAAGTCCCGGAGGTATGTATAACTATAACAGAGCATGGGGTGTAAGTGGAGCCAACGGTGTTATGCGAAGGGCTTATATGAATGCTTATACTAGCACTGGTGGCGATTCACTTTTCATTTATAACACGATGGCTAATAACTCGGAAAATTATACGCAATTTACTTTCGCCAATGTTCGCGCCGTCAATACTGGTGGTTATATTTATAACAATACGGCAATACCCGGCACTGGCAACGACATGATTAGTTTCGGTTGTGCAAACAATAATGATTCAAAAATATATTATCAGGTGAATCGCATTTGTGACGAACTGACGAATATAGGTTATTCCGCATCAACTCCGTCAAGTCAGATTGATTTAGATGCTTCCTCTCAACGTGCAGCGTTTCTCGGTGTTGCTGTAACTGATTGCGCGGCAAACGAAATAGGAACTATCCAAACAAAAGGTTCTGTTGCTCTTTCTTCATCTTATAAGGACGAAACAGCGGGGCAAGCCTTTGATTTTAATTCTCGCTCAACAAGCGGTAAGGCTGGTACACAAGCTGGTCGCTCAGTTACCTTAAAGGAGTAAAAAATGATTCCTTCTATAAATGGAAATGTGCAAAACCCTGTTACTGGTGTTTTTGGCACAGGCCAAGTAAAACTCTTTGCTGCTTCTGGCACATTCACCGTTCCACTTGGAATTGTCGAATGTCGCGTTAGAGTATGGGGCGCAGGTGGTGGCAGTTACGGAAGTGGTGGTGGTTTTGCCATGAAGGAAATCTCTCTTGGTTCGACTACCAGCGTAACGGTTACAGTGGGAGCAGGTACAAATTCAACCGGAGGCACTTCTAGTTTTGGCTCTTACTGCTCTGCAACCGGAGGCGCGTCATCAGGCGGTTCGCCAGCAGGTACAGGTACAGGCGGTGATGTTAATTATACTGGTGGATACAATGGTACTAATAGTGGTGGAGGGGCTGCGGGTATTTTCGGTGATGGCGGTACTGGCGGCGGCGGTTATTCTGGATTTAACGGCAACGCAGGTGGCGGTCAAGGAAGCGCAGCTTCAACTTCTTCAGCTAACATGGGGGGTAATGGATTTCTAGGAACTGGTGGTTCTTCTAACTTTTATTCGCGAAAGCCACCAACGTCAGGCATTGATTCTGGCTGGGGGCTAGATGCCATTAGTGCAGGTGGCGGTGGCGCACAGTACCAGTGCGGCATAAACGGCGGCGGCGGTGGACAATACGGTGACGGTGGTTGGCCCGGTGGTGGTGCAGGTACTTCTGGAAACGGTGGTGATGGCTTAGTAATTGTGGAGTATTAATATGAGATACATAAGAGTTGATGCGGAAAGAACAAAAATTTTAGAAGTTTTTCCTGTTGGTTTTGAGCCTAGCGCAGACAATATGCACATGGATATTGTGGTTTGTTGCGAAGGAGCGAGAGATGACGTTCAACAGGATTGGGTTTTGAAAAGCGGCATCTGGCTACCAGAAGATGAAGAGATACCCGCCGTAGATGAGGGAGATGTGGCTCCATCAGAAGAAGAATCTGAAGAAGAATCTGAAGAAGAAGAAGAGTAATGAATGATTGTTTTTATCTTGATGGTGAGCATAGGGGGACAAATTGTATCGCGTGATTGTGATCAGGCGCTATGCTTTGCAGATATTAATCGCTGCCTCTATTTCGCTGAGCGAATCAATCAGCAACCGCAAGGAGAAGATATAACGGCTTTTTGCCAGCCTCTTAATGCAGATGAAGGGTCGAGGTATTACCGATGATAGATATAGCATTGGCTGCCTCTGGTGCAATTAAAGCGTATGAACTGCTCCGCAAGGGAATTGATAAAGGCAAAGAAATCGAGGATATGTCTGGAACTGTTCGGGCTTTTTTTAAGAGCAAGCACGAGGTTGAAAAGGGAATAGAACAGAGGCAAAAAGCAAACAACGATAATCCGCTTGTTGGCTCAAGCTTAGAAGAAGCTGTAGAACACATCGAAGAATTAGAGGCAATTAAGCGGGCTGAAGAACGGATCAAATGGATGTACATAAACGCAGGGAAATCAGCTTTATGGGGGAAGATTAAAAGAGAAGCAGAGCGCAGAGACAGAATAAAGGCCAAAGCCAAAGCTGCTGCCGCTTTAAAATCTAGCGAAAATGCTCAATTAATAAAAGATTTATTATTAGTTTTAGGACTCTTCATAGGCGGGATATTTGTTACTGCTGGTATCATATATCTGGTATTTAGTGGCTCTCTTGATTAAGCCTTATAATACAATTATGTTAGTATTCTTAATCCAAATAATCTTAACTTTTTTTGGATAATGGAGCAGAATAATGAAATTAGACCCTGTTCTACTTAATATGGCTTGCTCATGGAGCAAGAAGGCCTATGGCCCTGTAGTAGATAGCGATGTCATAAAGGTAGAAAACAAGTGGACAGGAGCAACTGCCTACATCGTAAAGCGCAAGTCTATTGACGTAATAACTTTTAGGGGTACTCAGAAGAAGCTTAATGATATTTTGACTGACCTTTGTGTTATACCAGTACCTTACGCCGGAAGGCTTTGTCATGGTGGATTTGTCGCTCAACACGCCTCTATCTGGAAAAAAATCAAAAAACACATAGACCCTAAAAAGCGAACATTAATTACCGGGCATTCGTTAGGCGGTGCGCTTGCAGAGGCCTCAGCAGCTAAACTCTGGAAGAAGCACGACAACCTCAACCTGATAACTTTCGGAAAGCCTAACTTGTTTTTTAAAGGCTTTAAGATGCCTATGGAGCTTGATACTCAAATCTCTGTAATAAACCACTGTGATTCTGTGGCTAGAATCCCGCGATTGTGCTACGGCCCATCAAAGTCGCAACAAGTCCTATATCATGGAGGGGGTGGAGTAGATTATATAGACCCAGATTACTTAACTAAAAAAGAAGATAGAAAGACCGGAGATATTACTGAAAGAGCTACAGATCATTTTATAGAGAACTATAAGGATAGGCTGAAAAGGTATCTTGATAATGAAAAAGAAGCTATGAAAGAAGAAATTAAAGAGCTTAACAAAATGGCTGACGAGGTGGAAGATGATTAGAGTTGCTGCTCTGTGTTTACTAATGACTGGTTGTACTTTGCAACAAATAAAAGATGCAGAGGTTGTTTATTGTAATCCAGCACTAAAATTTACACGAAGCATTGCAAGAAGTGGGCTTACAGCGGTTACGGGGATTAATGCAGTTAGTCAAGTTGATGTATGTGAAACAGTTGAAGAGATGACAGAGACTGATGAAGGTTAAAGGAATCTTATCTGCCTTAGCGCCGACAATCGCTAAGACAATATCTTCCAGCAACCCGGTAGCTGGGATGGCAATTAATCTTTTATCCTCTAAGCTTGGGATAGATGAAAAGAACCCAGCTAAAATTGAAAAGTTTTTAGAACAAAACCCAGAAAGAGCAGCCGAAGTAAAACAAGCTGATAAAGATTTTGAAAATAAAATAAGAGAGATGGAAATTGATTTAGAGTCTTTTAACGTAGAGGCTCAAGATGCTAAAGATGCTAGAAAACATTTCAGTAAAGATAGAACTAGCAAAGCGTTTGCTCTAATCTCTCTCACAGGATTCTTGTTATACTGTTTCTTTGTGACTTTAATGGGAGCAGATGTAGACGCTGCCACCACTAATTTAGTTATCGGTTATCTGGGTGGATTGGTGTCATCCGCAGCATCCAGTTTTTATGGGCGAGATAGTAGTGTCAGAAAATAAAATGGACAGACTTATAGAGCAATTAAAAAGGCATGAAGGTGTCAAGACTCACGTTTATAGAGATATGAACGGACTTGAGCATATAGGCGTGGGCAGAAATATCTCTAAGTCTGGATTGGGTTTAACAACGGATGAGATAGATTATCTTCTGTCTAATGATATTCTTAGATGCATCAAAGAGCTTAGTTCAGAGTATCCTTGGTTTGGTCAGCTAGACTCAGAACCAAGACAAGAGGCGATTATCAACATCTTTTTAAACTTAGGTGCAACAAGGTTTAGAGGATTTAAGAAAGCTATCGCCGCAATGGAGTCTGGAGATTACAAGTTAGCGGCAACTGAGTTTCTTGATAGTAGATGGAGCAGGCAGGTGAAAGGCAGAAGCTTAGAGCTTACAGATATTATCCGCACAGGTGAGTATGTCTAATCCTTACATCTTTACTGCTACGGTTTCTAAAATTGTAGACGGAGACACAATGTATGTTACTGACATCTCTCTTGGTTTTGGTAATTGGCATTGCGGTGATACTGGGCGTGGGATTTGTTTACGCCTTAATGGAATTGACACACCAGAATCTACACGCAGAAAAGGGAGAGATCCTAAAGAGCGCAAATATGGAATTGCAGCAAAAGAATTTGTTAAAGCGTTCTCGCCAGTAGGCACAGAGGTTACTTTAAGAACCTACGAGAAAGGCAAATACGGACGATGGCTGGCAGATATTAAAGTAGGTAACAAGTGGCTGTGTAAAGAGTTGATTAAAAATCATCACGCAGTTGAATATCATGGACAAAACAAAAAAGAAGTTGCAAAGGCGCATTTAGCCAATAGGAAATTAGTGAAGCTTAGTGAATAACTGTGTCTTCATCTATGAAAAGAGTTTCTTGCATCTTTCTTTCCTGCTGAACACAGAAGCCTAAATAGAGATTAGCAATAACGTCTAAGTCATAATCAGAAAGTTTGCTTGTTTTCTTCTCAACAGATTCAAATGTCTTATTAAACCATTCTTGTATAGCTGAGTCTTTTACTACTTTAAAATCGCCTAAAGTATTAAGTGCCTCAAAAACATCGTTAAAAAAAATAAGATCATCTTTCATAAGTAATCCTCAAATTCTATTCTTCCTGTCTCTCCAGCGTTTCTTTTTTCTAACATACTTTCATATTCGTTTTTATAGTGCTTAGAGACTTCTTTTTCATTCTTCTTAAAAAGTTTAGCAAGGCCTATATCTTCTCTTTTTTCTCTAAGAATTTGTATCATGCCTTCACCAATTTTTGCAGAAACCCATTCTCTAAAATCATCCGGGTTAGAACCTAGCTTCTGGTGACAACCGAAACACATAGCGAATGCATTGTCCTTAGCCCATCTCAAAGATTTTGCTCGCCTGCCAAAGTAGTGTGAACAGTGGAGTCCCTGAGAGCCTTCTTCATGCGATGATCCGCAAACCTCACAAGTCCAGCTTGTTCTTTCTCTTATGCACCTAGAAAACCATTTGTCAGATGGCTTGATTTTTATTCTCACCTTAAGTTCATCTCTGCTCTGCTGGTGGCCTGCTTACTTCTCCAAGATTCAAATTTCATCTCAATAACTTTTACTTTAAATCTTAAAGACAAAGACTTTTCTACAGCAGCCTTTAGGCCTTTGAGAAACTCAATGTACTCAGGGTCAGCATACGCCTCTCTCTCTTGTTTAGCTATAGCTAGGCTAGGAGTGTTAGCTTCAGCTTTAGCCATAAGCATAGCCTTCAAAGACTTCCTGTACTCCATTAGATAGACTTTCTCAGCTTCAGCCTGAGCGAACTGAATTGTTGTTTCTTCTAGCTCTTTGAATGTTTCGTTTGACATAAGTATCCTCAACGTAAAATTTAACCCACGACCGGAACTTAGTCGGGACTTTTTCTAACGCCTCAACTCGCTCCTCTCTGGTCTTTAGGCTGCAAATATGTGCAGCGTAGAATCTAGGTCTTCCAGATAGCATAGCCATTTTCTACTTGGCTTGAATAAGGACGGTTTTTAAGCCTCTCCCTTCTGCAATGAGCATAAATTGCCGCATAAGCTGAGCGCATAACATGATGGCTATCAAAGAGCAGGCAGTCTTTTCCTCCCTTTTTTAAGGCGTTATAATTCTTCACATATTCGCTTGTTCTAGGCCTGCCTCTGTTCGAGTGTTTAGGCTTTGCAATAGCATCAATTTTCAAAACGGTATGTCCTCTAAATCTATAGCTTCAAGCATTTCTTTGTCCACTGGAGGAGCGTTCATTACAAAATTTTCAGAGGGAGTATTTCCCTTAGCACACCAGCCGCTAATAAACATTCCATTAGAGCCTTCTCTCTGTGCGGCTTTTAGATTAAAAGTCTGTCCGTCAATATCTACTTTTCCAAAGTAAGCGTTATCGTCATACTTGCTATCATTTAGGCTAAAAGCAAAAGAAAGGTCATCTGCCATAACTTGCAGCCATTTCCTGCCATCTCTAGTGCTTTTCTCAACTCCAGAAAGGTAGACAGTTTTACCATTTACCTCCATTCTGCCTTGAAACCCTTTGCAGGGATTTAAACTAAAAGTTTTTTCAGTGTCGTAACTCATTGAGTTTCTCCGTTTCGGTTGTAATAGTCTTAGCTGCTGCTACCAATAAGGGCCAAGCCTTCTCCAGTAGCTCCTGATCCTTCTTAACTTCAATCAGCACAGGAGGCAGCGTAGGGTAGTAGGACATCCAGTAATAGCTCTCAACGCCTAGTAGATGCATAGTGAGCTGTACTTGCTGAACGTATATCGTAGGTAGTCTTCCTGATCTAAGGTATCCAACGTGGGTAGCCTTTAAAGGACACTTTATCTCTATGCCAGAAGTATCTTCCAGAAGGCCGTCAGGAGAGCACCCTATGTCGTAATCGTTATGGGCTATGAATCCTACCTCTTTAAATTGAACGCCTAAGAGAAGCTCTGCGGTGGCCCTAGCCTGTGGTTCCTTCTCCCTACCGTCTTTCATGGCCTGAGATTCGTAGCCAGCTACCAAAATTCGATCAAGTTTATCACCTATAATCTGGTTAACAGCCTTATCGGTCACGCTTTTAGTAGGCTTTTCACCCTTAGAGGTAAAGAAACTAGAGGCCTGAGATGCCGTTATGAACCCTAAGCGGCATTCCAGCCACTCAGGAGTTCCTTGCACACAGTCAAATATTCTCACGCAGCCTTCCTTTTCTTGTAGTCTTTCAGACGCTGCTTGATGACTTCTACGTCTTTATCTGTAGCATCCTCCCAACTTTCAATGCCGACAGCGTTGAATATCAACCGTTCCTCTATACCAGCTTTCTTGCACTCAGCCTGTAGCTTCTTAGTATCTACCTTAGCGTTAGTCGCATAGTGAGCGTCATCATCAGTTGATACCCACTTCTCTCGGTTGGAAGGGTCACCAAAGCCAAACATACTGAGCATGAGGTAACGCTTGCAATAGGTGTAGCAGCTACCAGTTCCCTGCGGATCACGTTTACCCTTATCGACTGTAGTAGTTTGACTGTACTCAGATACAATCGAGTCAGCTAAAACGACTTTAAAGTGACAGGTAACGCCAGCCTGATTTTCAGAGTTAACATCTTCAAAATGAAAATAAATATTCTCTTCCTCTAAGGCTGGGGTAATGTGATCTAGCAAAGTCTCCAACTTAGTGTACTTATGGTTATTTGCAAAGTCATTGCTACCATCTTTGCTTGGAGCATGAATCTTAGATTTTACTTTAAAAAATTTAGACCAAAATATTCCGTCTTGCATAATCCTCTCCGATTATTTTAAGATTTTAATTCTTCAGAAATATCTTTAATTGTTGAATCCATATTTACAAGATTCAAACTCTCAGGCAAGTCTTCTGGAGCATCAGTAATCTGCTCAGAAGCTTTTTTAAAATCAACCTCTCCGTCTTTTGTATTGTTAACAACAGCAGATACAACCTCCCAGAGATACAGTAAATGTTCATCTGATAGCTGAGCCTCTATCGCAACCATATTATCGTCATTGCTTGCAACCATTCTTTGCCTGATCTGATTTATGTCTTTAGTCATAATCCTCTCCTAAAAAAACTAAGATTACCATCGCTGTTGGCAAATTGCAAAACAAATGAAATTTAAAAAAGTGTTGCATTAAATTTTTTAGAGGAGTAAATTCGGTAGTCCGGCAGGTAGAGCGATGGTCAGCGAAAGCTACGCCCGGCTCTTAAAATCTGAGGGTTCTCTGGAAATCCTGCCGTTAAAGCGCGATGAGTGGTCAGCTTTTGCTGGCGGGTAAAAGCGCACAGAGGCGGTACTGCAACCGTAATTTTACCAGCTTGTAGCCTGTAGTGGTGTGCAAGACCTCCCATGCGAGGGTGAAAGCGTGGGCATGACAACGCTACCTTACCGCACCAGCGGTAGGGTGAGTGTTGCCTCCAAAGCTCAGATTCTGCATGAGCATAAAAAAAATCACATACTACATATAGTGGTTAACAAGCTGAGCCCTTTCCAGTTAGACACAACATATAGTGGTAGGTTACGGTATGTGACAAGCCAGTTAAATAAGTGTTTGCAAAAAGAATTTAGCTGTGGTTTAATTCCTTTACTGACTAATAACCGGAGAGAAAAAATGGCCCTACGAAAAATTGTTAACTCAGACGCAACTCACAAGGTTTATCAACCAAAGTGGAATTGTTCCTATATTCCTAGTGACCAGCTTTATATAGACGGCTGGTACTACACTTTTGGCGATGTCTTTAGCTATGCTTTGAAAAACGGAGAATGTCCTCTAGAGGCATTAGCCAGAGCCGAGAAATTTGAAAACCCAATTTATTGGTTGTCAAGAAACCCAACAATACTAAGCGCAACCAGAAACGAAGAAGTTGAAGTGGCTTATGAGGCTAAGATAGGCGAAACAATCCAGTACATTGGAAAGACTTTTACCATTGAGAAAGCCAATAACGGAAATCTAAAATTAGTAAAAGTTTAATTTTAACGCACAAGGATGTGCATAACCGGAGAGAAAAAATGACATTACAGCAACAAATTGATCAACTAGCTAAAATCAAAGTTCAAAAAATGAAGCTTGAAAAAGCTCATGCTGAGTTGCTTAACAGCATTAAAGAAAAAGGTGCTGGTATTTATGAAGGCACAGATTTTGATCTTACTATCTCAGTTACTAACCGAGCAATTTTTGATACAAAATCTGCAAAAGCAAAACTTAGCAGACAATTTATTACAGCTCATACCAATGTAAAAGAAGTTGTGACGCATTCTTGGAGAGCTAAGTAATGGTCATTATTCAATCTAACAATTTTTATCAGCATAAGGATGTGCTGTTGTCGCAAAAATGTGGTGACACTTTTAGCATCAACATTAATTTGAAAAACGGACAACGATTTTACAATGTTTTGTTCGGCAGAAAGTGGGTTACGTTCAAATCAATGTATGGGAATGAAAAGATCAAGATGCACGTTAAAAGAGCTAGAGAAGTGTTAAAGACATATTATTGGAGGCAAGCAAAGACAAAGGTTTGGTATGAGAATTGCGTGGGAAAAAGGAAGTCATTTCCCAAAAATTGGGAGGTTAATTTCTAATGACAAAGTATGTAAGGAAAAGATATAGCAATAAGCCAATGAGAAGGTTATCTCTTGTTAACCAAATTAACCGTTTATTGCCAGAGGCTAATGCAGTTTTCAGAGAAGATTTTGACGGTACACCTACAGGTATTTGGCTGCGAGGTAGCGAGAGTACCCATGTCGACAAAGATGGGAACATTGAAAGAATTTTTAATTACTGGGCAGAGGAAGAAGGTAAGCAGTATCACCCGATACTTACTAAAATAATAAAACAAGCTGATTGGTGGGCTGAGCCGTATGATGCAGGCACTTTGATGCTCTGGCCCAGCAGATAAGGCTTCATAGAAGGTCGGAGGGTGTCATTTCCCTCCTCTAAGCGTCTGCCAGTGCGCTGTCCGAAACTGGCTTATGGTTAGGTAGGTTTTTTGTTGCCTATCTCCTGCCCCAGCCAGCGGTGGGCAGGTTCAGCAAAACACTGGCAGTTAGTGATGGAGCCAAACGGTCTTTTGGGTGCGGCATGGCCTTTTTGACTACCAGCACCATGCACTAGCCGATTAAGCCGCGCTAAGGTTAGTCGTGTTCCTTTATTGTTGCAGATACAGGTAACACGCACCCAAATTATTGATATGCAAGGGATTATATTGTTAGTTAATTGTTTGCAAATTAGGATCAATTATGATCTAATAGACATATTGATTAATAAATAACCGGAGAAAAAAATGACGATGATTATGAATAGAAAAGATTTTTTGAAAAAACAAGATGCTCTTGTATCAGAAGTTTCTGAGTATTTTATTGATGGAGAAATTGATTGGGATTTGGTTTCAGAAGAATATTTCAATAAAGCCATTGTCCTTTATTTTGGCGAAGAAGCTGATACTGAGCATTACTATGAGGCGATAGAGGATTTGGATTCCTTTGATTATTCGCAGGCGGTAGTGACGATGGTTCGCAATGACCGCAATTCTTTAAGCGCAGCAGTTGCATTGCAAGAACTCATTAGTGACGCTTTGCGAAATTGGATAAAAACTCACATTGAAGCCCATTCACACTATGATCCTAGCTCAGAAAGCAGAGAGGATTACTAATGGTTGCTGAGCTTAGACCACATCAATTAGACGCTGTAGCTGCTCTGAGGGGCAGCCTAGCGTCTGGGAAGCTTAGACCAATATTGGCAGCACCTTGTAGTTTTGGAAAGACAGCCATTGCTGCTCATATCCTGATGTCTGCTGCCAAGAAGGGTAAGACAGGTATTTTCTTTGTAGACCGCTTGAAGTTGCTTGCACAGACTGAAGAAACTTTTAAGCGGCTAGGGGCTGACTACACTGTCATTCAAGCAGATAGACCATTTGATCCTACCAAGAAAATTCAGATAGCCAGCGTTCAGACTGCTATCAACCGGGAGCTTAGGTTTGATGTTGGTATTGTGGACGAGTGCCACGTTCAGTACAAAGGCCTTCTAGACATCATGCATCGCTGGAATGCCATACCCTTCATTGGTATGTCAGCTACTCCCTACAGCAAAAATCTTGGACTGTCATACGATGACTTAATTGTCACCAAAAAGCCTAGAGACTTGATGGAGGAAGGCTGGCTGTGTCCTGTAGAGTATTATGCAGGCAAGAGGCTAGACACTAAGGGCATCAAGACTAAAGCGTTACCTACTGGTGGCTCAGACTACGACCCTGAGCAGCTAGGACAGAAGATGCTAGAAGACGATACTCTGGCAGGAGACATCATTGAAAACTACAGGAAGCACTCTAAGGGACTCACAAGGCGTGGAATAGCCTTTTCTCCTAACATTACATACTCAAAAAACTTAGTAGAGAGATTTAATCAGGCAGGAATTTCAGCCTGTCACATTGATGGGTACACGCCTGATGAAGAACGAGAGCTAATCTATCAAGACTTTGAGGATGGAGTTTACAAGGTATTGTCATGTTCAAAGCTACTGGCAACTGGCTATGACTCGCCATCTACTGAAATCCTTATAGATTGTTACCCAACAAAGTCTCTGATTAGTTTTGTGCAGAGAGCTGGGCGCATTATGCGGATTCATCCAGATAAAGAAATAGCAACCTATCTAGACCATGCTGGTAATCTTGAGGAGCATTCAATATTTGCTGAAGATGTTATCCCTTCAGAGTTAGATGAAGGTAAGCAAAACTTCAAGGAGCGAGAGCAAGTTGAGAAGCCAGAAGTTGAACTCAAGATGCAGGAATGCCCTGTGTGCTATAGCCAATTTCAGGGAGTCCGGTGCGGAGCCTGTGGCTACCAGCTACCTCCTAAAGCCGAGATACTCAAGGATGATGGCAAAGAGCTAGTTAAGGTCAACAAGCTAACCAGCAAAGAAGACAAGCAAGCATTCCTTAGCGGCTTGATTAGATTTGGTATGAACAGAGGCTACAAAGAAGGATGGGCTAGTTGGAAGTACAAGGAAAAGTTTGGTGTATTTCCCAGAGGCCTAGACAAAGTAGCCAGCCCAGAAATCCCAAAAGAAGTACAGGGTTACATTCAACACATGAACATCAAGAATGCTAAGAAGAGAGAGGCGCAAAGATTATGAGCAAAATTACAATCACGTTTACTGAGCAACAGGCACTTTGCTTGATGACTGCTGCTAGTCAAGTAATGGATCATGGGGATGTGGTAGAAATGAACTTCTCAAAGCGCGGTGAAAAGATAGCCGCCTACAATGCTTACAACAAACTGCGAGGTGAATACTTCAAGCAAAGAGGAGAACAATGATGAGCTACGTTAATAACTTCTTGAATCGTTTACAGAAAGTTAAACAAGTAGGCGATGACAAATATAGTGCGCTATGTCCTGTACATGATGATAACAATCCCAGCATGACTATTAAGATTGTTGACGACAAAATACTAGCTTACTGCTTTGCTTGTGGGGCTAAGGCTCCAGCAATAGCAGAGGTTGTGGGGCTAAAAACATCTGACTTGTTCTCTGGTGACACACCGTTCGCACCAGATAGAGACTACAAGCTTATGCAAAAGAAAGAGTTAGACGATACTTTTCTACTGATACATGAAAAGTCAGTACAGAAAAAAGAAAAAATGAGGCATTCAGACTATAAGTTCATGCGCCAAGCTAAAGCTAGAAGACAAGTCAGAGAGGAGAAAGGCCTTGAGTAGACCAATTTATGAAACAGAGGGAGATAGACTTAACGAAACATTCTTAAAAAGCAGACTAGAAAAAATTTGGAATTGTAAGTTAATCAAGCTGCCTAAGAAGTCTATGTTAGATTTTTGTGCTGAGAGAGACAGAGAGATAGTAGCGTTTATTGAGATGAAGCATAGAAGCAAGCCTGCTGGGTCTTATGCAACCTATATGCTATCATTGGCAAAGCTACAGGCTGCAAGAAGATTGTATGAAGATACTGGCAAACCTTGCTTGCTTGTAGTTCAATGGACTGATCTATTAGAAATGGTAGACTTAGCTAAGTGTGATTTTACTGTAGCAATGGGAGGTAGAACCGATAGAGGTGACTCACAGGATGTTGAACCAGTGGTTCATATTCCTTTTACCGGATTCGGTCTAGTAGGAAGCGATGGCAAGACCTGAGCGTAAATTTACAGAAGACGAGATAGATGAGATAGAAAAACTATCACCGTCATTAACTCAACAGCAGCTAGCTGACTACTTTTCTATATCTATCAATACCTTAAAGGAAATAATGAAAAGAGACCAAAGAGTTTCTGACAGTTATAGCCGGGGTCTGACTAGAGCTGGCATACTAATGATAGATAAGCTTTACGATAAGGCTATGGAAGGTGACTATCAGAGCATGAAGCTATGGCTATCTCAACGCATGGGATGGACTGAGAAGTCTAGACAAGAGATTACAGGCGCTGACGGTGGGCCTGTAGATGTAGACCAAGACGTAAATGTAACCATCACAGTTATCGGTGCAGATGACTAGGAGGATATATGCCGCTAAAGAAGGGTAGCAGCCAAAATGCTATAAGCAGCAACATACGCACAGAGATAAATTCTGGAAAGCCACGCAACCAAGCTATTGCTATAGCTATGCAGAAGGCTCAGGAAAAGAAGAAGAAAAGGCCGGGGCCGAAAGGCGCTACTTATGCTTAACAGATTAGAAAGCTGTAATCTTATTGCTTTGAGGCTTAACAATTTAATTGGCTTTAAAGGTAAAAAGCTGGCAAAGAAAATTAAAAGCCAAAAGAGATTGATTGGAAGCGATAGGCTAAAGGCTACTGTCTTGTTGAATGGTGCGTATAACAGGGTGGTAGCAAATTGGGAAAACCCAGATCACGATGCAGTTATGCACCAAAAACATTTACGAATGTCTGTCTCTAGAGATTTGTATAGAAAGCCTTATAAGGAGAACGATAGTGCATGAAGAGCCAGAGACATATCAGTTTGATAATTTATTGGATGTTAAATCTATAAGGCCGACACAACCGCACTATTACGAAGTCCCTTTGTCCAAGCCCGATAAAAGAAGACTCCGAAAGAGACATATACTTCCGTATGGAGTGATTATCGAAAACGGAACTGAATCTTTGTTTAATCGCAATCACGTACATATAGCATCAAGAAAGGCTATCTCAGAAAAATCAGGTGTATTTTTTGATGATGGCTGTCCTCCTTGGGGGCAGTTAGTGGAAAACAAGGACTCTCGGCTACGCTGTGAAGCTGTCTTAATGGCTTGGGTTTTAGAAAAGCCGCTAGACCACTATCTTTGTGAACTATAAGCTCACAGTAATAAACAAAGAAATCGGCAAGCTTGCTCAGTCTAAGGCAAGGTTTGTTGTTCTCATTGGCGGTAGAGGATCAGGTAAAAGCGTAGGTATAGCTAACATACTCCTAGCCAAAGCAATGGAAGGCAAGAAGATAGCTTGCTTCAGAGAGTTTCAGAGCAGTATGCAGGACAGTGTTTACTCTTTGCTTTGTGCAGAGATAGATAGACAACGCCTGCAAAATATGTTCGAGATACAGAGTAACCAGATAAACTTCCGCAAGAATGGCGAGACTGCTTTTGTGTTTAGGGGCATGGCTAGATCACCAGAGAATGTGAAGTCGTACCATGACTTTGACTACTTCTGGGTGGAGGAGGGCCAGAGTATTAGCTTTGAAAGTCTCAAGGCTCTAACTCCAACACTACGAAAAGAAGGTAGCCAAATATTTATCAGTGCGAACCCGCGCAGTAAGAGCGATGCATTCAGCCAGAGATTCTTTACTCCGTTTGAGAAAGAGCTAAGAAGGAATAAGCATTACTCCGATGACTTGCACTGTATCTATTGGGTTAACTACGACAAGAACCCAAAGTTCCCTACGGTTCTAGAAGATGAAAGGCTGCACGATAAGAAGAGTATGTCGGCAGCTTTGTACAAACATATCTGGGAAGGTGAGTTCTACGATGAGGTTCAAGACAGCCTGATAAGTGTAGAGTGGTTCGATTCAGCTATTGATGCTCACACCAAGTTAGGTTGGAAAGGAGAGGGCGCGATAATAGCCAGCCATGACCCATCAGATACTGGCGGTGACTCTAAAGGATTCTGTGTTAGAAGAGGAAATCAAATCCTAGATATTAGTGAGATGGTAACCGGAGAAGCAGCAGACGGAATGGATTGGGCGCTGGACAAAGCGTTAGAGCATAGAGCAGATTGGTTTGTCTGGGATTGTGATGGATTAGGTGTTAGTCTTAAACGGCAAGTAGACCAAGCTTTGGGTGAAAAAAACGGTATAGACTACTTCATGTTCAAAGGTTCAGAGGGAGTAGAGGAACCAGATCAACCGTACACTGAAGGCGGAAAGACAAAGAACAAGACAAACAGGGAAACCTTTTACAACAAAAGGGCGCAATATTGGTGGCGGCTGCGGGATAGGTTTTACAATACTTATCGTGCAGTTGAGCGTGGAGAATATGTAGACCCAGAGGATCAAATTAGCTTATCCTCAAACATATCTAACCTAGATCAAATTCGCTCTGAAGTTTGTCGAATACCGTTAAAGCGTAGTAACACTGGTAAAATACAGATTATGTCTAAGATAGAGATGGCTAAAAAGCCTTACCAGCTTCCATCTCCGAACATGGGCGATGCTTTGATGATGGCTTGCTACAGGCCTAAGACATTAGCTTCACCCTCTAAAATAAATTTTGCTGGATGGAACGACTAATGAAATACAAAGACGATAAACCTTATTCTTCAAAGAAATACAAAGACCACGATTACGTCCAAGACCTTTTAACTAAGTCTCAGGGCGCTGACCAAGACATGAGAGACAATGTAAGGGAGGCTACGCTTTTCTTAGATAAGAGAGATGGACAGTGGGAACCTAAGTGGGCAAGCAAGAATGAAAACAAGCCACGCTATACGTTTGACCTTGTTAATCCTATTGTGGATCAAATATGTTCAGAAATATCTCAGGCTGACTTTGATGTAAAGATTGCGCCAGCAGGCGGCAACGCTACTCAGCCTATTGCTAACACCTACGATGGAATCATACGCAACATAGAAACCATGAGTGACGCTTCAGATGTTTATTCAGAGGCTGCTAGAGGAATGGTGATAGGAGGCTTTGATGCTTGGAGAGTCTCACAAAAATACATTGATGATGATTCTTTTGAGCAGGACTTAGTAATTGAAAAGATTGGTAATGCTGTTGATAGAGTCTGGTTCGACCCGGCAGCAGAGAAGCAAGACAAGTCTGATAGTCGTTATTGCTTTGTGCTACACGCTGTAAGTAAGGAAGAGTACAAGCGTAGATGGCCCAAAGGGTCGGAAGAAAGCGTATCAGAAGGAAGAGATGGAGATGCCTATTTCGATAAAGCTGAGGTTATTGTTATTGGTGAGTTTATCTATTGTGAAGAGTCCGATAGAGAGCTAGTGATGTTTGATAATGGCGCAGTACATGAGGCCAACGATGATCTTAAAAAGATAACCGATGAGCTTAAACTTCTTGGAGTTAATGAGACTCAGAGAAGAAAGAGAGTTAAGAAAACAATATGCAGCAGGTTCTTTGATGCTAAAGATTGGCTAGACGATAAGGCAGAGACAGTTTTTGGAAGGCTTCCTGTCGTTCCTATCTACGCAAACTTTAAGATTAGCGAGAACAAGACTATCTATTGGGGTGTAGTAGAAAAGCTTCTTGATCCTCAAAGAGTGTTGAACTACTCAATGAGCAGAGAGATTGAAGAGGGAGCCTTAGCACCTAGAGCTAAGTTTATGATGACTCCAGCTCAGGCCTCTGGGCATGAAGATTCTCTGGCAACGCTCAACACTAACTCTGACCCTGTGCAGTTTTATAATGCTGATCCAGATGCGCCGGGCGTACCTCAGCAAGTAGGCGGTGCAATAATAAATCCGGGCTTAAGAACAATATCCGAATCTATGCGCGGCATGATTACTTATGCTTCTGGAATGTACTCTGCAAACATGGGAGACAATCCCGGTTTACAAAGTGGAGTTGCTATTGAGCAGCTACAAAACAAAGGCGATAACTCTACGGTTAAATACTTTAACTCATTAGAATCTGGCATAAGAGCAACTGGACGCATTCTTGTAGAGGCTATCCCAAAGATTTACAACACAGCCAGAACGGTTAGGATTCTCAAAGAAGACCAGACCTATGACGTTGCTCCGATTAATCAGCAACAGATTGACCAGCAAACAGGAGAGGTTGTTACGATTAACGATCTAACTGTAGGTGTTTACGATGTAAGCGTAAGGGCTGGTGCAAGCTTTAAGAACAGACAAAAAGAGACAATAGATACCATTATCGAAATAGCAAAGATTGATCCTACTATCTTGCAGATTGCTGGTGATGTCTTATTGGATAATGTTTCTACTGCTTCAGCGCAACAAATCTCTGACAGGAAGAGAGAGCAGATGCTTGCTCAGGGAATGATCCCTCAGTCACAGATGACGCAAGAAGAGTTGGCGGCAATGGCTCAGGCTCAACAACAGCCTCCAGCTCCTGATCCTGCCATGTTAATAGCAGAGGCAGAGATGGGTAAGGCTCAGGCAGAACAGTTAAGGGCGCAGATAGAAGGACAGAAAGTCCAGAATGAGACTATGCGTATACAGCTTGAAGCTCAGAAGATGCAGAACACCTCTGTTGTTGAGCAGGCAAAGAGTCAGGTAGATATTTTTAATGCTCAGACTAGCAGGCTCAAGGTAGAGGTAGACGCAGAGAAGGCTGGAGCAGATATAGATAACACTGATGTTAAGACATTTGGTGAAGAGATAGACAATCAGAGAAAGATTCAAGAGATGCAAAACGAAAGCAGAATGAAAAGCCTTAGCACTCCAGAGCTTATGAGGATTGCTAACGGTGGATAGACTAAAGCAATACCTGAGCGATACTGGTGAGTCCTTAATTAAAAAAGGGGCTGATGCTTTAGGCTTTGATGATGCAAGGCAGATTGCCATATCTCAAGAGGCTGTAGAGCTGACTAATCAGATGGTAGATGCTGGGCTGATTGATAAGAGAGCGAGAGTTGAGTTAATCCTGCCAAGAGAAGGCGAAATAAACAGGCAGAATACAGGGATTAAGGGTGATGAAGAAATCTTTAACATAGTAAATCATGCCCTTCTCTCTTATTACGCAGGACAACACAAGAACCCTCTAGCGGGATTGGGCGTTCAAGCTAAAGAACACTTTCAAGCAATTCAGCAGAATATGAGAGGGAAAGACCCAAGAACAGAATACCTAGATTATGCTAACAACGAGTTTGGATTGGAACTTGCTAGGCAAGGACTAACTCCAGAAGAAGCTAAGAACGCAATCATAGACAATATTGCTAACGTAGATAATCAAGGAACCAGAGGCAGGATGCTGCAAGGTTTGCCTTTTGAGCTGGGCAAAGACATTTTACAAAGCAGAGGCCATACACCAAAGTCTATTTATCCGTGGTTCAATAAAGAGGATGCTAACGGTGGCTGAACTCAGTGCATTAAATCGGATAGTAGCAGACTTAGCTGTAAACAAGGTACAGACAGGCAGCTATTTTGGAGATGTTGATGAAAGTAAAGCTGCTCAAGAAGAGTTGCAAAGAAGAGGTATCACCTACGACTACGGTGGAGATAGACCGTTAACAGATATGTTCACGCCTTTCCGCAGAGAGGTTATAAGTCCAGAGCGAAACAGGCACATTGGCGAACCTTATCTTAATGAAAAAGGAAAAGTTACTTATCTGGTTCAAAACACACCAGCTCAGTATGGAGAGTCAGAGTTTGGTATGGAGTATATGCCTCTAGTAAGAGGCACTAAGTCAGCTCTTAACGCTGTAGGTGATTTTTTCTTTGGTGATGCGAAAGAGCAAGCAGCCGTAGCAAAGTCAGCTTTAGGCATGGCAGAAGGCCTAGCTCAATACACAACAGAGCAAGTAAAATCTGCGGCATCCGGTGGAGAATACTACGACCCAGAGCAAGAAAGAATAGTCAGCTTTGATCCTACGTCAGTAATGTTTGGCGGCAATCCTGCAACAGCAACAGGAAAAGTTTTAGGCTCTGGGGTCAGACCGCCTTCTGGCGGCAAGAAAAGAGCTTATGAGCAATACGGTGGAAACTTAGATGACGCTAGAAACAAGCTAAATATCACTGAAGAATCCAGAAAAGAGTGGCAAAAAACAAGAAGTGGATTTAAGCAAGAAAGACCAGAAGAATTAAAAATAGCTGCACAGAAAGTCTCAGATGGAGAAATGACTTTAGAGGAATACCGCGCACTTGTTCAAGAGGTGATGCCTCCAGAGCCGTTAGGCCAGTTGATGGATATTCCTACCTTAGAAGAAATTGCATTGAGCTTGGACAAATCTCCAGACAGAACGGCAGGAATAATTGGTCTTAACATAGATATACCAGACGGAACTGCCGCATCATCAAGGCTAGATATTAATGCTTATGAAAATCAAGGCACTTGGGTTGCAACTGTGCATGAAGGGGGCAAGCAAAGTGGTACGGTGCTGGGTTATGGCCCAACAACCGTACTGAACAATGTTTCTTTTTCATCAAACCCAAAGCAGGCTCTTGAAATTGCAAAAGGTCAGGGTAAAACGCCAATAGCAAGAATAGACGGAACTTGGGAAAATCGTGATCCCAAAGTTGTTGAGCAGCAAGTAAGAAGCATACTAGACGGAACAGCTCCTGACGCTGGAGATTGGGTAGAGGTTGGCATGAATCCGATAAGAGGAAGCGGATTCTACAACAAGGCAACCTTTGAGATGGTAAACGATGCTGATCAAGTGCTTCAGGTTGGGCCATTGGTGTTGGCAAAAAGAGTTACTTACAGAAAGCCGAATGACCCAAAAAATCAAGTAGAAGATAGGGGTGTGCCAAGACTAAACGATCAAGGTGATCCAATTTTTTTTAGTGGAGGCGGGAATACAGGTAACAGGATAGCAACTGCTAGTGCTTTGAGAGAACAATTCAACATAAGTGATGAAGGTTTTGATCCTAGATTTGATAAAAGAGTTCAAGAACAAGACAGAATATTAAATACAGAGTTAGTCTACGATAACAGGAATTTTGAAAAACCAGAATTAAGTATTTTTGATTTTGAGGGAAGACCTTTTGCTTTAACTATGTCTGACAGGACTAAGGCAGGATCACAGTTAAGAGGTGTTGAAGGTATTGAGTATGATATACCTATAGACTTGCAAGGCGGTCAAGACTTTATGTTTGCAAACCCTTTAGGTAGGGAAGGACAGGTTTGGGCGCAAGATCAAGGTGCAACTAGCGGTTACTTAAACGCTTTAAAACTAGGAGGAAGGCGTTTTAATAATGATGAAGTTTTAATGCTTCCGTATAGGATGGCTCCTACTGGCGGTGATTTTGCAACCATGACAGCAGAAGTTATGGTTACTCATGCAAGACACGCTGTACCAAAAGCCATGAAAACAAAAGCAGATAAAAAGATAAAAGAATTTTATCCAAGCTGGAAAGGTATTGATGATCCAGAAAGCATAAAGCAAATAAGCGAGATGTCTGGTGATCCAAGAAAGAAAATATTAAATGTATTAGATATAGGTTTGCGTAATGAAGGCGGGTTAGGCATTGGTCAGGCAAGACTAGCTGTTTCAGACAGAATGCAATTTAACGCTCCTGATATGGGTTTACAGAATGTTGGTTTTCTTAATCCTTTAGGCGGTAGGTTTGAAGTTTCTGGTCACAGAACATACGGACAAGGGTTGGCTGGAAGAGGAGGCGGTGTTTTAAGAGAACAAGATATTAATGCTTTTGAGCTGCTTCCTGAGTTTGCTCAAGAAAGAGGATTTAATAGTGTTGATGATTTACTTAGGACTGATACTAAAAGGATGACAGAAGAACAATATACGCTTAGAAGACGCAAGCCTATTGGAATTATTACAGAAGATATTTTAAGAGGAATTGAGCAAAGACGAAATTAGTTAAATAATTATGAAAAACCACAATATGTGGTATAGTTAAAGTACAGCGCACTCCACGCTTTTTTGGAGGGTCGGAACGTCACCGAATATTTGACGGCATTTACGGAAGGTTAAGATGCTACCAGAAGATGATCTTGATGAGGCTACAGACATTACGTTTGAGCTTGAAGAGACAGAGGCTGAAGGTCAGGAAACTGACTCGGAATCATCCACCGATACTGAGGAAGCTCAGGAAAAATCTACTAAACCTGTTTTTGACGAGGGTCAACAAAAGGCTTTTGATAAAGCTATAGGCAAGAAGGTCTACCAGATCACAGAAAAAGATCGGGAGATTCAAGGCTTAAATGCTCGAATAAAGTCTTTAGAAGATAGCCTTCCGAAAGAACAGAGGCCTGTTATACCGCCAACGCCTGATCCTTATCAATTAAGCGATCAGGAGTTTAGAAGAAAGGCTGGCGAACGTGACGAGGCAATAGCAAGACAAGCTGCTTATGATTCACAGCAACAGGTGTTACAACAACAACAATTGCTGGATCAGAAGCAGAAGCAAGAACAGTATGTAGCTGAACAGAACGAGAAGATTAACTCTTATTCTAAAAGAGCTAATGCTTTGGGGATAACTGCTGATGAATTGCAAGTTGCAGGTAATACTGTAGCTGGCTTTGGTGTATCGCAAGACCTTGTTGACCATATTTTAGGTGATGAAATGGGGCCAGCGATCACTATGTATCTCAGCAAGAATGCTGTTGAACTAGACAACATTCGCAATATGTCTCCGATGCAGGCTGCGGTTAGGATAGAAAATCAGATTCGTGGTGAGGCTGCTAAACTTAAACCTAAAGTAAGTGCGGCTCCACCTCCGGTTGAAAAGCCACAGGCTGCTGGTTCAGCGCCAAAGGCAAAAGGCCCAGATGGAGCAACCTTTGAATGAATGAGGTGGCCCAATGGCTAATAATTTATCGAGTAATATTACTCGAAAAGTGGCAAGAGTATTTTTAGATGCTTTTGAAGCTTCTCGCGCAGTCACAAAAACCGTTGACACTCAGCTCTTGAGTGGCAAATTTAATCCTTCCACTGGTAGTAATGTAGACTTCAAACGTCCACATGACTACAACTCAATCCGTACAGCAGGTGGTGACATCTCTGGTGCTGCTAAGTCTGACATCATTGCAGGCAAGGCAACTGGTACGGTTCAGAACTACTTCACTGTTTCCACTTCTTGGAGCAACATTGAAGAAGCTCTTGAACTAGACCAGCTAGACCAGATACTGGCTCCTGCTGCTAGACGTATTGTTACTGATCTGGAAACAGACCTCAGTGGATATATGATGAAAAACTCTTCACTCCGCTATGGTAGTCATGGTGTCTTTGCTGACGCTTGGACTGACGTAGCTGGTGCTGGAGCGTTATTAGATAGCATAGGCGTACCAGCATCTGCTGATAAGTTCTATGTTATGAACCCTTTCACAGCAACGAAGCTTGCAAGTGTTCAGAATGGCTTAAACGCCTCTGATAGCTTGGTGCGTACAGCTTGGGAAAATTCTCAAATCTCTGCCAACTTTGGTGGACTTAGAGCGTTGACTTCTCAAAGCTTAAACACTTTTACCTCTGGCACAGGCGCTGACAGGGCTGGTACTTTAAGTGCTGCTCCTGATGCAACTTATGTCACAGCAAAAGACACTATGACTCAAACCTTAGCGGTAACAGCCCTACAGGCCAATATGGTCGTTAAGGCTGGAGACATGGTTAAGATTGCTGACGTTAATCGTTTAAATCTTGACAGCAAGACTGCAATGATTAATGAGAGTGGTGCTGCTGTAGAGTGGACAGGCGTTGTTACTGCTGACGTTACTCTTGATGGCGCTGGTGCTGGTAACCTAGTTGTTGCTGGCCCTGCTATCTATGAGGCTGCTGGTCAGTACAATACTGTTGACGCTGCTCCTGCTAACGGAGCTGTCGTTACTGTACTTAGCGCATCTGCAACTATGTATCAGCCAAACTTGTTCTACATGAAGCAAGCTTTTGGCATAGGTACTGTTAAGTTGCCTAAGCTTTACTCAACCGACACTATTGCTACTACTTCTGATGGTATGTCTATCAGGGTTAGTAAGTATGCTGACGGTGATGCCAACACCCAGAAGATTCGTTTTGACTTGTTGCCTGCTTATGCAACATTCAATCCGTTTATGGCGGGTCATGGTTTCGGAGTATAAGAACCTCTCCTGAGGGACGAAGGGAGCTTATGCTCCCTGACTCCTTCTTAATTAAGGAGCAATACATTGGCTACTGTTTCTCAGGTTGCTAAGGCATCATTACAACGAATATTAGTACAAGCAAGCGAAGCTCCTCTGGAAGCAGATGAGTACGCTGATTTTATTTTTGCAATGAATAATTATATGGGCGAACTGGATGCTCAAGGCGTTCAGCTTGGCTATACGACTGTCTCTAATCTAGGAGATGAAGTCACAATACCTACAGGCGCATTAAGAGGCGTTATAGCAAATCTGGCTATTGAAGTAGCTCCAGACTATAACGGGATAGTGTCTCAAGGACTTGTAAAGGCTGCTAAAGAAGGCATGAATACAATGCGTCTTCTAGGACAAACCATAACAAAGAGCGAAATGCCATCTACATTACCATTAGGTTCAGGTAACGAGGGTGACCTGTCAGGCATCTCTGGGCATTTCTATCCAGACTCAGAAGCAGATATTTTAGCAGAAACAACTGGCGCAATAGCTTTGGAGCAAAATACAAATGGATAGATCGCAAGGTAGAAAAAAATCAGACTTTGTTGCAAAGACATCTGTAGATGCTGGCGCATACATAGATTATTTTGTTAATGGCACAAACTATAAAATTTTATACACAAACTTTCTTAGCGGTCTTGGTGTTTCTGGAACGATAGTTACAGAAGGCGCAGCGTCTGGTACTGCTGTATTAAACGTAGACGGAACTATCAATAAAATCAGGAACATAGAAAATGGGCCGGGCGTTATATCTAGCGTTTCTGGGAACGGAGGCGTAAAGCTTCAACAGAATTATACAGTAGATGCAACTGGTGAGCCGTTAATGCGGAACACTACTGATGACACTCCTGACATCGTGTCGTTAGTTGCTGGTGATGGCATAACCATAGCAAGAACAAATAACTACCTTACAATCTCAGAGACAGCTAATACTGTCTTGGATGGTTTGGTAAGCCTTCAAGCTAATTCAACTGCTACTACCATAGCTGTTACTGGAACTGCGGTTCTTGTTGCAGGGACTTGGGTTGTTCAAAAGAGTGGAGTGGGATCGGCTACTACGGCAGGAAGGATAACTTATACTGGCGCTGCCAGCCAAGAGCTGGTGTTAGACGCAAGCTTATCTATAAAAACAGCCTCAGCATCAGCTCAGGATGTGTCTGTTTACTTTGCAAAAAACGGATCAATAATATCAGCTTCAAGAATAAACGCAGAAACAGACAACACAATGGAAAAGAATATTTCTGTTAGCTGGATAGAAACAGCGACTCAAAACGATTACTTTGAGGTTTTTGTGGCTAATGATACAAGCACAGATAATTTAGTAGTTTCTAGGGCTGTTCTTAGGACTGCTTAATGCCAAATACTATATTGCCAATAGCTAACGGATACTATGAGAGTGACTCTTTGCCTATCTCTGCTCAAGAGTGTATTAACTTTTATCCTAATATAGTACAGGCTCCATCCTTAAACCAAGAGACATTATTCGGAACTCCCGGCCTTGAGCAAGTAGCTATAGCTAGTGAGTTAGAGGTTAGCAGGGGCGCACATGAAATGAATGGTGTTCCTTACTTTGTCATAGGGAATACTCTTTACAGCATGGATTCTAGCAATGTGTTAACCGCAAGAGGGACTATCTCTGGCAGCGGATTAGTTTCTATGGCTGATAATGGTACGCAGATGTTGGTTCTGGTTCCGGGCGGGGATGGATATATCTATACTCATGCCTCAACAACGCTTACCAAGATCACTGATGTTGATTTTACTGCTAACGGTAATCCTCAACAGGTAGTCTATATTGATGGATATTTTTGCCTAACGACTGACTCAAAGAAGTTTATAGTTAGCTCAATAAACGATGGTTTGAGTTATAACGCTTTAGATTTTGGTACTTCAGAGTCAGACCCTGATGACATTGTTGCTCCAGTAGTCTTTAAGAACCAGCTTTTTATAGGGGGTTCGCAGACGATAGAAGCATTTCAGAACATTGGCGGTGCTGACTTTCCTTTTCAGAGAACAGGATTGTTTTTAAGCAAGGGCATAGTTAGTCCTTTTAGTATTCAATCTTTGCAGGATACGTTCATATTTATAGGTTCTGGCTATAGAGAATCGCCTGCTATATGGGCATTAAGCGGTAATGATGTTGCTAAAATATCAACAACTGCTATAGATAAAGAACTAGGTAAGCTTACTTCTGCACAGATTAACGATATTTATTCTTGGTCTTATGCTCAGAAAGGAGCTTATTTTGTTGGTTTTGCTTTGCCTTCTACTACGTTTGTTTATGATTTAATAAGCCAGAGATGGCATGAGAGAAAATCTGTAATAGAGAATACTCTGGGAGCTTATAGGGTTAAGTCATTGGTAAGGGCCTACAACAATGTTTATTGTGGTGATATTGGTGATGGAAGGGTGGGAAGATTAGACCCAGACATCTATAATGAGTACGGAACATCAATACAAAGAACAATAGTAACGCAACCCTTTCAGAACAATATGAACTCTTTTGTTTTGCCTTCTATTGAGATGACAGTAGAAAGCGGTGTAGGAAATTCGGACAGCGATGATCCTTTAATCGGAATGGCTAGAAGCAAAAACGGTAAGACATGGGCCAGTACAAGATATAGAAAAATAGGAAAGATTGGAGAGTACGACAAGAGGGCTATCTGGAGAAGGAACGGTAGAGCTTCAAGGTTTGAGCTTTTTAAGTTTACGTTAAGTGATCCAGTAAAGCCTGTTTTGATTCAATTAACTGCTGATATAGAGGCGGCAGCATGACCTATAAATTAAACGTAGCACAGCCTATTATTGAAAATAACGGAACGATGGCTCAGGCGTTTAGACAGTACACTCAGGATGCGGCGTTAAGCATCCCGATAACTGGCAGCGGAACGCCAGAAGGCAACGTAGAGGCTAGGCAGTTTAGTCTTTACTTAGATACTGCTGGCGGTGCTGGATCAATTCAATATCGTAAAATGATCGCTCAGATTGGCGGTGATCGTAAAAGAGGCTGGATAGCCGTCTAGGAGAATATTATGGAACCAGCAACAATGGCAGCTATAGGATCATCAGTATTATCGGCTGGTGGAAGCGTTTTAGATTATAAAGCTAATAAACAAGCAGCTAAACAAGCAGAAGAACAACTAGAGTCTTTAAAAGGCGATATTATAAAATATGGCGGCAGAGCCACAGACCCATTACTGCCTGCGTATCAGGCAGGGCAAGATGTAAGAAAGGAAGGGTTTAATGCGAACTTAGCTCTATCTGGAAATCTGCTTGAGCCAAGAATGGACGCAATCCAAGATTCTGGTTACATGGCTCAACAGGCTTTGCTTGCTGGATTAATAGGATCAAGAAACGCTGTGCTAGGTGATCCTATAAACTATGGAAACTTACAGCCTCAAAGTGTTCCTATAGATATGTCTGCTTTGACAGGTATAACTAATCCAACTGGACTAACTTTTGCTGATATTAAAATGCCAGAGTTTGGGGCTTCTTCTGGGCAGTCAGCTCAACAAAATTGGGATGCTGGCACAACAGCTCAATACTTAGCAAACTATCCTGATATTGCTGAATACTACGAAGCAAACAAAAAAGAATTAATTAAAGATTCTGGCAACCCAATATTCAATAGCCTTGAGGGTTATGCTAAATGGCATTACGATAATCATGGAAAGCGTGATAAAAGAGTATTCGACAGGCCTTTAGCAATGGTTGCTGCTCAGGGCGCACAAACAACAAACATAGGCTCAGGCGCACAAACAACAATTCCAGCTCAGGGCGCACAAACAAACATATACGATGCATCAATTCCTCTTAACTCTTCATTTGTGTCGGGTGCTAATAACTTTACTGCCGCAAGTGGTAATCCGGGCGATGTAAGCTATGGCATTGGTTCTGGTTCATTGGGAACACAAGAAGGTAATGACGCTTTTGCAGATGATTTTACCGGAGATCAGGTAAGAGGAGCTATGATGGGAGTGGTGAGTTAAATGGCATTAAGTAACTTAAAAGGCATACCTAAAAAACCTCCATACGATGATGCTGATGTTGAGAGAGTAAAAGGTTTACTCAACTCTGGCGCTGTAGATGTCGGAGAGGTGGCTCAATATTTCAAGGTTCCTAAGACTGTTGTTGTTGGTAATCTTTTGGGAATCCCAGCAGATGCGTACACCAGTGGTAAGGCAACTCCTGAGCAAGCAAAGGCAGTAGAAAGGCTTGTAAAGAAAGGAGTAGCGAACACATCAGAGGTAGCTCAATATTTTTCTGCTCCTCAGTCTGTAGTTGAACAAAGCCTAAAAAGCGACTTTCTTTACAATGATGCTCAGATAGCTGAAGCGCAGCAAGGATTGCCTGTTTCTGCTCCTACTCAAGTCCAGATAGATCAGATTCCTGCTGACGGTGATTACACTGAGGCAGAGACTCAGCTTGTTCAAGATGCTATAGAAGGAGGAACAACCTCTGCTGCTGACGCTGCTAAGTATTTTGGTGTTACAGAAAATCAGATAAATAATGAGATAGCAAGAAGGAATCAGTTTCAAGCTGGGCAGCAAGTTACCATAGATGATCCTTATCCGGGCGGGGTTATATCTGCTCCGGGTTTAAACGGTGTTAATACAAGCGGAACGGTAGGCGGCAATAATATTCCGGGCGGTGCGGCAGCAGGCGGTGCAGCGGCAGCAGGTGCGGCAGCAGGTGCGGCAGGTGGTGCGTCAGCAGCAGTCCCAGCAGGCGGTGCAGCGGCAGGTGGTGCAGCGGCAGGTGGTGCAGTCCCAGCAGCAGCTCCAGCAGGCGGTGCGGCAGTAGACCCTAACGCCTTATCTTTATCTGGAAAGGCAAATGCTGTGGTTGGCGTTCCAGCGGCTACAACTACAGGAGCATCAATCCCTACTGGATTAAAAGGGTCAGAACTGGCTCTTAAAACCGGAGCTTTAGGCTCTATAGATATGCTTGATAAAGTAAATCAAGCTGCAAGGTCAGACATAAATCCTTATGCTGTGGCAGGAATTGATGCTTTAAAAACACAAAGAGCTTTATCTGGGTTAGACGGTCAGGATGCTTTTGATGCAGCTTACCAAGCAAGTCCTCAGATGGCTTTTCTTAGGGAGCAGGGAGAACAAGCTGCCTTGAGAAACGCTGCTGCAACTGGTGGATTAGGTGGCGGCAATGTATTAAAAGAGCTTACAAGATACAACACTGGTCTAGCCTCTCAAGACTTACAAAACCAAATAGCTAACATTAATCAGCTAACTGGAAGAGGATTTAATGCAGCTACACAGCAGGCAGGACTTAATATAAACACAGGACTTCCTGCTGCTTCTGCCATTAATACTCTAGGATTAAACCTAGCCACAGGAAGAACCGATGTTGGCAACAAGCTGGCAGATCAATATGCTAATGCTGCTTCAAAACTTGCAACTATTCTTGGTACTCAAGGAACAAACCTAAGCAATATGATTGGAAGCACTGGAGCTAATATTAATAATATGAGAAACAATGCAGCCATAAATGAGGCATCTGCACAAGAAGCTTTTGGAGGTAATCTTTCAAACATACAAACAGGAATTGGCAATCAGTTGGCTGGCGTTCCTATGGCTCCAATAGCCACTCCAAACTATACAGCAGGTGTTGCTAATGCAGCTAACGCTGCTGCTTTAGGGGCAGAAATTTTTGCTCCTCCTGATTTAACACCAAATGCAGATCCAACTCCAGCCGCAAATCCAGCGATAGCTGCAAATGCTAATGCTGGGGCTTGGGGTTCTTATTATGGCGTTCCACCTCAGAACTCAGCATGGTCTGGTTATAATCCGCCTGTAACGCAATACGATAATTCTTGGAGATACAGAGGTTAAATATGGATTTAGACTCTAATACACTAGCAGGCTATTATGGCTTGAATGATCAGCAGGCTCCTGCGGGTAATGCTTTGTCTGGTAACCTTATTAATAACTCTATTGATAACCCTATTAGCTTTCCATCTTTAGATTCTCCTCTGGGCGGCTCTACAAGATCAAGAGGCCAAAAGCTTATGGGTATGGGTGGCGGTGCTGACCTTCCTACAAAGTTAAGAGCTTTGGGCGCAATGTTTAGTAATCAGGTTCCTGAGTTTAGACAGCAGATGATGCAAGAAAACGAAGCGGAAAGCAGGCTTGCTGTTCAAGGGCTTCAAAAAAGAGAGATGCTGGATAAGTCTTTGGCTAAGGACTACTTTACTGCCTTTGCTATGGCTGAGAATAACGACTATCAAGGGTTTATGGACTTGATGGAAGACAGGCTTCAAAATGAAAGAAAGCTTGGCTTAGATACAAGTTCAACATTAGAAATCATGCAGGATGCTCAAGGCCCAGATGGTATGGCTACTGTTATGCCATATCTAAAATCTACCCTAGAATCTGCATTTGCTGCTGGTTACTTAACGCCTGCTGAGATGAGCAAGCCTATAGATAGATTTGTTCCTATAACGAATACTGATATGGATTACCTTGAACAGCAAGGTGTTGTACTAGACCGAAGTAAACCATATCAAAGAGAAATAAATTCTAACAGAATATTTCCTATAGGTGGAGATGGCACACAAATAGCAACAACAACTAATGTTGCTGGCGCATCGGATTTTCTAACAGATGAAGAGTTTACGCAAAAATTGCGAAGAGAAAATGTAGAAGCGGATGTAGAACACTATCGTGAAAGAGGACAAGAAGCGGTAAGAGTCATAGAGTTAGCTAATGATGTAGGTCAGATGATGACTATGCTAAATGATGCAGACATGAATACAATGGAACAATTTGCGCTAGATAAATTTGGTTTAAAAGCAGCATCATTATTAGATTTAGGCCCAGAATCAGAGGCTGTTGTAGCAATGCAAAGTTACATGGCTCCAAGAATGAGGCCTGTAGGTAGTGGATCAACCTCTGATATGGAAGTAAGAATGTATATGAATTCTTTGCCTAATATAATTGGATCACCCGAAGGAAGGGCTTTTACAGCAGCAGTTTTTCAGGCAAAAGCAAACATAGAAAGAGCTGTAATAGATGCAAATAGGAAATGGAGAAATAACGAAATTGATGTTGGAGAATGGCTTGAAATAAATGAACGACTAAGATCGCAAAGTATTTTTACAACAGAAACAGAAAGAAGAGAAATAGAAAAGCTTGTTCCAGATTTTTTCAAAAAAATGGCAAACCCTATGACTGATAACAGCGAAAGCTCAGGATCAGGCGTTAGAATAATAGAAGAAGGCTAATGGAATTTAGAGTTAGATCAAAAATCACAGATAAACTGATGGGAATAGATAATCCTTCTATAGATACTATGGAAAAGGCTCAGGCGTTTGTAGATGATATAAATGCCGTAGATTTTCTAGGAAATACTCTTTATACCGAAGAAGAAAAAAAACAATATTATGATGAAGTGGTATCTGATAATCCTGTTTCATCTAGAGTAGCTATAGCATCTAGAGGAATGCCTTTTGTTGGCGAACATATTGATGAAATAGCTGGAGCTTTTAATCCTGATTACACAGACTCAATAAGAACGCAAAGAAAAGCTATGGATGAGACAAGGCCAAAAGAAAGTTTGGCTTGGGAAATCGGAACAGGAATTGTTACAACGGCTCCTTTTGTTGGCGCAAAAGCTTTGCAAGCTGCAAAGGGCGGTATTGGAGCGATAACCATTAGAACTGGTCAGGGCGCAGCTATGGGTGGAGCAGAAGGCGCAGTTTCTGGATATGGTGTTGGTGAAGGCGAATACTTTACACCAGAAACAGGAGAAAGAACTGAAAGAGAAGGCACTGATCTTTTTTTAGATGATGAAGGAACAACTTTAAACGCTGAAAGGCTACAAAACGCAAGAAGCAGAGGCGCGGTAGGTACTGCCTTTGGAGCTTTTTTTGGTGCTGGCGGTGGAGTTATTGAAAATTTTAAAAGACAAACAGCAACTAGAGATATAAGTAAATTAGCAGAAGGATTGGGAATTAGCCCAGAAGCGGCAAACATTGTTTCAAACGTAGTTGATGCAGGAGCCACAAAACAAGACGTAGATAGAATATTAAGGATGATGGGAGAGGATGCCAGAGTTGCGATGATGGGGACAGAGTATGCTAATTTGCTTGATATAGCAAAACTAGCTCCAATGTCTGGAGCTGGAGATACGGTTGCTAGAGGAGTTGAGAAATTAGGAAGACAAGGAACTAATCGGTTTGAAACAAATTTAGATAGAATATTAGGGCCAGCAGGAGAAGGCCCAAAAGATATACTTAGAACGGCAAGACAAAGAACAGCAAAAGAAAGACAAGATGCGTACAACAAAACGCACTACGTTAATTTTGATGTAAATAATCCTTCAAGAAATAGATTAAGAACGGTTGACTATAATTCTAGAAATGGAAGAGTAATTAATGAAGTGTTAAGCCGTATTCCTCCTAGATTTAAAAATGATGCTATACGGTATGCAAATGAAATGGCCCAAGTAGATGGTATTAAGAATTTTGGATCAATTACAGATACTCCAAACTTAATGCAATTAGACTATATTAAAAGAGGATTGCAAAAAATAGTTGGAGAAAACACTGACCCTCTATCTGGGGTCGTTTCTCAAGATGGTATTTTGGCAACTAGATTGCAAAGAAACTTGAACGACATACTTAAAAGGTACTCTCCAGAATATAAAAGAGCATCTCAACTAGGTCTTAATACTATTCAAGAAGATACTGCTATCAGATTAATTAATAAATTTAATACTACATCGTTAGAAGATTTTAACGGTTTGATGAGAAGTGTTGATAAAGAAGCCAAAGATCAACTAACAGATAGCATGAAAAGAATGTTTAGGACTCATATACAAGAAATACAAGACAAGGTTAGATCAACCCTAGCAAGTCCGTCAGCAAGTGCAGAAGAAATTAAACAAGCTATGACTGTAATGACTCAGCTTTCTTCTTCTGGAGCTAAAAAGAAGATGGCTACATTTATGACTGACACTGATTTAAGCAGATTGCAAAGACAATTAAGCAGAATACAAGAAATTGCTAAAATACAAGTAGCTGTTAGAACAGGCTCTCAAACAGCAGGAAGACAAGAAGGAATAGCCGCTATTAAAGAATTAGTTGGTGATAATTTTTTTGCTGAAATTAGTGATGGTAGACTTGGGGATGTTTTCAATAGAACATGGAAAGCTCTTTTTGGTCAAGATGTTAGACTTAACCAAGAACAAGTAGGTAAAATATTAGATGAAGTAGCTGGTGTGTTAATAAACACTACTGGTTTTCAAGCAGAGAAAGCTAAAGACTTAATAAGAAAATATAAGTCTGGATCAAGTCTTTCTATACAAGAGGCAAGAGATGTTGGAAGGTATCTTTTTGCTGGGGTGTGGTCTTTAGGCTCAAGTATTGTCGATACTTTACAGGCAGAGGAATAACAATGGCTAGATTTGGCGAAATAAACGCACAATACTTTGATGACGCTGGTGATCCTCTAGGCTCTGGAAAGCTTTACTTCTATGAGTCAGGAACTACCACATTAAAGACTACTTACTCTGATATTAACCAGACTATTGCTAACACTAATCCGGTTATATTAACTGCGGCTGGGAGACAGCCAAACATATTTTTTAGCGGTAACGCTAAGGCGATACTATCAGATTCTAGCGATGTCCAGATGCTGGTGCGTGATCCTGTAGGACAGACAGCCTCAGCCTTTGGTGATGCTTGGGTAGCCACCAAGATATACGATGCAGACGCTGTAGTGCTGGCTAGTAATGGTGTTTACTATCGGTCATTAGTTTCTGCAAACCAGAACAATGATCCTACTTCTACGTCAGGATACTGGACGCTACTCTACTCAATAGAGTGGAACTCTGGGATAACTTACTCGGAAGGCGCTAACGTCACGCACAACAACATTCTCTATCAGAGTTTACAGAACAGCAATACTAATCAGAATCCTTCAACAGCGCCTGCTTACTGGACTAGGATCGGTATTGCTTGGAACTCTACGGTTACTTATGCAATTAATGAAAACGTAGTAGGTAGCGATGGTGTCTTTTACACCTCTTTGCAGAACTCAAACCTAAACAATGAGCCATCAGTTAGTGGTTCCTATTGGGTAGGGACGAGTGCGGCAGCAGCGGCCAGTGCTACGGCAGCAGCTAACAGTGCTACGGCAGCTCAAACAGCCCAAACTGCGGCTGAAACCGCAAAAACAGGAGCCGAAACTGCTGAGACAAATAGTGCGACATCAGCCACAGCTAGTGCTTCAAGTGCTACCGCTAGTAGTAATAGTGCTGCGGCAGCTCTTGTTTCAGAAAATAATGCTTCCACAAGCGAAAGTAATAGCGCATCATCTGCTACAGCTAGTGCTAATAGTGCGACAGCTAGTGCCAATAGCGCCACAGCTAGTGCGGCCAGTGAAACAGCGGCCAGTGCTTCAGAAACGGCTGCGGCTGCTTCTCAGGTAGCTGCTGCGGCATCTCAGGTAGCAGCGTCAACGTCAGAAAGCAATGCGGCCACAAGTGCCAGCAATAGCGCATCATCAGCGACAGCTAGTCAAACAGCTCAGGCTGCATCGGAGACAGCTAAGACCGCTGCTGAGACTGCTCA